>Ga0180732_1000298_pt1 | contig 45516 bp, 78 predicted proteins | sample KR11_01MetaG_FD_148674 | JGI IMG/M metagenome (GOLD analysis project Ga0180732, IMG submission 148674) | Groundwater microbial communities from the Olkiluoto Island deep subsurface site, Finland - KR11_0.1 MetaG | ecosystem: Environmental > Aquatic > Deep subsurface > Groundwater | place...
TTGCTGTCTATCTCATCCGCAGTGACAACTCGTGCAGCAATCTCGCCAGGCAAAGCAAGCGTGAGAACGCCATGTATCTCATCACCATGCTTCCAGTCAGCATCGTAATCGTCATGTAGCATTACTTCGTCTGAGTGTGCGGAGAGATGCGCCTTACGCTCTTCCCTGTTTGTGTACGTTAATCGTACTGTCATTATGCAGCCCTCCAAATACGCAGGACAGATCCCTTTGCCATTGTTGATCCTGTCACAGACGAGTTGGCCTGTGCCCAAACTGTTTGGAGCGTGCCAGCATTTGCCCCGCCAATATACATAAACAGGCCTTTCTTCCCCTTCAAGAGGGTTGCGTCTATTTGTCCAAAGGCTGTTGCGCCAGAGGCTAAGGAGGTCAATGATTGAGCAGTGGTGTCTGGCCATGTAATGAATGCTAGAGAGCCCGACCAATATAATGCCCCTCCTGTCGGGTATGAGAAGCCGATTTTCATATCACCAGGATCGCCACCTGGCGCCATTAGAAAGTCTCCTTCAAACAATACGTTCTCATTCGCAGCCACCGAGAAAAACAGTTCGTCATCATTCTGTAGTGTTGTTGAGCTTGTAACCGTCTCATCGGCCGTCTTAAGGATCGCAGTTCCTTGGGCCGCGCCGCCAGCAGCAGCCCATTTGACCCCCGTGGCTTCGCCTGAATCAGCAGTCAATACCTGGTCGTTCGTCCCGACCGCCAGCCGACTTACCGCATTATCGGCAGTCCCTACAAGCAGATCGCCTTTCGCGTCCACATCGCTTTCCATCACCGCGCCAGCGGCATTGACATTCGTCGCGTCAGTTACGTCCGCCCCGTCTTCCACGTTGAGCAGCGTTCTTGCCTGTGTCGCGCTAAGTGCCGCGATATTCCCCGCTGTGATGCGCCCTACTAGGGTTTGTTCGGCTACCGTCAGTGCGGCGGGGGTATCATCTGTAGTCGCCTCGAGAATAGTATTGGCATCAAACAGGGTCTTGCTAATCTTGTCAGAGAATAGATGAGCAATCTCATCAGCCGCACTGATCAACTCGACGTAAGAGCCAATCGGCCATTCGTATGCCTCATCCCCCACCGTTACGTTCTTAGCCAACGCGTAATCCGTCGCCCCGCCGCCCATCGTCAGCGTGTTCGTTGCCCGCGAAGTATAAATGATGAGACACCACTTCGTCGCCGCCGTAAACGCCAACGTGTCCCTTATCCATATCACATGGCCCAATGGTGTCGGGCTTGGGAACAACGACCCATCGACCAACACAACGGTCGTATCAGTCCCTCGCGTGTAGCTTGCCGCCAACGTACTTTGTATCTGATTCGCGCTAGGCGCAGCCAAGGTCGTCATACCTCACCTCACAGTCGTTCTAATATGTCCTTCAATCCAGCGGATATCTCTCCAACTTTCTCTTGATTCCCTAGCCGCCATTCGCCGGGTTCAATCGTCTCTCCCAAAGCCGATGTATAATCGCGGAACTTGAACCCCTTCCCGAATACCCTCTCTGAGTATTCCCACTGGTTCTCAATTCCCAAGGCGTCAGCTAGAATGATTCCATGTAGAGAGCTAGACATAATCCGCTCACACTTGGACGCCTCTCTCAAGACGTGTTCAATGCCGCCAGTAATCGGAATCACATGGGCGTCCTCACGATCAGCATGGATGTAGTGTGGGATAATCCCAAGCTCATACTGCTTCTTTTCCTTGGGGGCGAATAGAGAGCACAGCAAACCAAGATCGCCGTAAGGAATATCGCGTATGTCCAACATGTCTATCGCTATCCTATCCTCCGTCAATCGCCCTCTCAGCCCCAGGATAGTTGCCCCACCAAGATCTGTCCGCCGTGTCCCCTCGTTCATTATCCCCGTAGTCAGTAGCGTGCCTTTGAAGTCTTGGGGTACGTGTTCGATGATCGAGCCACATCCAAACAGATCGGCCTCATTCTGGCGTGCCCATCCAAACTTGATCTTCGTCAGCTTGTGTAGAAAGTACGGTGTCAGCCAGTCGCCAAAGTTCCCAACCGACTTATCCCAGATATTCCCGCGATACCACCAAACTTTCATTTTTCACCTGCCATGTCTTCGAGTTCCGTCATCAGGTTATTTCGTGCCCATGCTGCCACCTCTTCGACTGACATGCCTTCTACCTCATCAGCCAACACGGAAGCCCGTACCTTCTCAGCAAGTGCCTCATCCGGCTTGTGATACGTCGTCACCAATTCCATCACTCTGGCAAAGCCCTCCCCTTTGATAACTAGAGTGATCGGCTTTGCAGTATCATTCACTCCTTGCGAAGTGAGGATGTCCACCCGCACCTCGCCAAATCGCTTACGCCCTGGGGTTACGTCTACCACAGGATTGATGGTGATATCGCACTCAGCATACACTTTAGGACACATCCTCTCTCCTTTCCTCAAGCCACTCAAACAGGCCGTCAATGGCCTCAGTGTCAGTTGCGCCACTTGCTCGCATTCGTTTCAATGCGCGGATGGCAGAGTTTTGTCCTTCTCTTCGATGGTGAACCATCAACATCCTAACGACCTTCAGATTCACCGTCTTGAAGTGATCGAGCACCATGTCGCAATCCACCCAGATCTCGAAACCAGCAGCCCGAATTGCATCACACCACACATAGTCCTCAGTGGCGATAACGTCCGTTCGATCTTCCGTCATCGACATCCGAAATGTGCCGAGAGGGATCGCCTCCATCACGTGGCGCTTTATAAGGATCCCGCTATTGCCAACCCGGTCACATTGCCTCAACCCGACATAGCCGGCCATCGGCTGAATGTACAGCGGCTCATACGGAATCACGTCGATGTCTTGAGGCTGCTCGAAGTGGCGCGCTAGTTCGATATCAAGATCTGTGCCGCCGTCTCGTACCCCAACACAAGGCAGCGGCCCTTGATCCCCACCCCATCTATACCCAAGCGGAATCACGACATCTTTATCGTGCGCCAATAGCCTGTCAAGGGCGTTCTCTGGCAGATGCTCGTCATCGTTGATCAGGAACAGATATTCGCAATCAGTCGCCAGAAACTCCTTGAGCAGCGTATTGACCGCCAATTCAAGCGGCCGATAACGCGTTGCCTCAACGACAGTAATATCGTACTTTCCAGAAAGGCACCATTGTCTCAGGCGATAGGACAGACTCGTCCCAACCGACCCTTGATTCGGTACACCAATGAAGATACTCGGCATGGCTACGCCTGCGGTGCAATCGTCACTGTGATTGCGTTAATCGCAAACACAAGTTGATCTCCCACACCAATCAGCTTTGAGACTGTCAATGCTCCAGAGGCAGAGAACTTGCCGTCACCTTCCACTGTCGTTGTTGCGATTGCCAACCAGCCAATCGTGCCCCAAGTGCCTGTAACCGCTGCTGGGAATTCTACGGCTGCTATGTTCTTCGTCGAACCAGTCGCCGCCGTCGCCATTGATAGCGTCATTCGTGTGTAGCCATACGACGCCGAAATCTCCGCCGCTGCTGTTCCTGCATCCCCTGGGTTTGCGTCACAACATGCCGCCCAAATATTGTCCGTCCGAAACTCCGCTGTAAGAATCTGATTTCTCAGCGCCGTTGTAAATCCGCTTGCCATCTCAATCACCCCTACTTGATCTGTCTCGTGATCAACGTGAATCCTGTCACGTTACCAGAGCCTGCTTTCATCGTGATCGTCATCGTCGGAGGTGTTCTGTAATCCCCCGCGTTTTCGACCGCCATTGTTTGATATGCCGCCGTTATGTTGTACGTATCAGTGTCTTCCGCCGCGTACGAGAATGGATCAGCCGCAAGCAATGGCAATGAGAAGTATCCCTTGCTTCCGCCGACCAGTCGCGTCAATGGCATCTTCCCCGCATAGCGAACCGTATACGTATAGCCCGCTTCCTTGGTGAACACGAGAGCCACGTCTTTCGGATGTCCATCCTGATCAAGCAACACTTGAGAAAATGTCTTTGTGAGGCTCTGTAGCGTCTCAGGGGTGGTTGAATCGATCATCACGAGATCGAGCACGATGATTCGTGGCCCAAGATCGGTTGTGAACAGGTGAACGCCATTACGTCCGGGGATCACCACCGATTGATCTCTAGTTTGTGGCAGAACCGGCTCGTCAAAGTCTGGCATCAGCTCGACACCTAGTGTCGTGTTGGCTATGCCCCCTATCGTGAATCTGCTTATGTCACTCACGTGCGCACCCCCTCAGAGCGTAGTCTTGATTGGAAGAGGCTATAGTGTTCGCGGGCGATAAGTTCGATGTCTGACTCAGAGCGCACGTTCAATATTGCGCCATCGTACATGCCGCGCATGTCGATAGAGATGTTGCCTGCGCCGGCAAGCATCGGCTGTTGAGGACTGAGCGCATTGACAATGCCATCACCAATCTTTGCGAAGACACTCTTACTGAGAGGGAGATAGGCTTCGGCCACGCCGCTTTCGGCCACCATGTGCGGGGGGAGAAGCGTTGGGCTATCGAATACAGCGCCCTCCTTGAAGCCGATCAAAGCACCACTAAGCGCAAGAGCACCACCTCCAAATGCGGCAGCAGCGGCAGCAGCAGCATGTTGTGCTTGTAGAGGGACGGCCCATAATCCGCCAAGCACAATAGCGGCGGTATACGCCAGAGCTTTCGCAGCTTCCGTTATGCTGAGAATGAGTAATTCTTCTTTCGCGGCAGTGAGCGCCGTCTGCAGGATCTTCCACATAGCCTCGCCGAATGAGACTGCTAAATCTTCCATCGCAGTCTCCTCGTCTGCGATTGCCTCTATTCGGTCGTCTCTCAAGTCTCCTATTGCAGTGGTATAAGCGGTTTCCATGTCGGTCATCTTGCGATCATGGTCGATCTTGGCATCTTCTAGGCGGTCTTGATAATTTATGAACTCTCTTTGCTGCGCGTCATAATCACTCGCATTCACCATCGCCCTTGCATGGTCCCGAGCTAAATCTTCTAGCTTGCGATCATAAGCAAGTTGCGCAGCCGCCTTATCCTCTTCGTAATCTGCGTCTGTTGTTTCTAGATCTGTGACATAATCTTCTTCGATCTCCAACATCCGATTAGCATGTTCTTCGGCAGCCCGTGTCTTGTCTCTATAGTAATTAAACACACCTTCGAGCATTGCGCCGAGTGTCTCGCCAACATACTCCAAGATATTTTCCCAGACTGTTTTAGTGGCCTTCTCGAACGTTGTCAGTTGTTGCGTTCCTCCAAGAGTTACCTTTTCAAACGCAGCAAGGATCAGCAATAGATCGCCGCTTGCTGTAACCCCAGCATCACCGAGAGCTTCGACTTTCGTGGTTACCTCATCATATATGCCACGAAGCCGTTCGAGAATTTCAGCCTGTCTCGCACCGCCATCTATCGCGTCATCATATGCCTGTAGTAATTCCAGCGTTTCGTTTAACAACCCATGTTCTGACTGATATAGCGCCTTATTAGATTGAGCGAGAAGATCCTGTGCATCAGCAAGCCGCTCTGCTTCTGTCCTCATCGCTCGCGTCACTATGCCGGCGGCCTCAAGAGTGGCGATATGGTCTAATGTTGATTGAGCAACCTCGATATTGGCCTCTGTGAGATAGTCCACTTGGTCCATCAATTCATCGTACTGCGCCTGCTGTTCTTTCAGCGCATCTGTATATTCAACAGAGCCAACAGGAGAATCTCCCATAATCTTATTCAGTTTTTTGTATCTTTTCTCTAAGTCCTTAATCGTCCGTGCGGCTTTGGTTGTTGATTTGATTGACTTGTCTTGTTCACGGGCATACTTCATCGTTTCGGTAATCAATGCCTGAAGTGCGGCAGATACTTCAAGATCGCCCTCAGCAAGATACTCAGCCGCGGCGGTTAGCGCATTGTGGAATTTCTCAAGGTCTTGCAGGGCAAGGGCATATTCGTAGCTGCCCTCTTCTGTCTCATTGAGCGCGGCGAGCAGATCGTTGTACTCCTGGACGAGAGCGGATATTGCAACGACTGTATCATCTGTGTCGTCTGCTGCCCCCTCTTGGCCGGCGCGATATTCAGCAAGCAGACGGTTGACTTCGGCTATGGCGTCTTTGGACGTTTGCAGCATTGTGTTGAGCTTCCCTGTGCTTTCCGCTGTAACGTCTGACGCATCTGCAACCCCGATATATCCTATGCGTAGCGTTCCGAGTTCTGGGTACAACTCAGCGAACTTCGCAAGAATAATGTCAACCCCAAGAACCCAAGCATCGGCCATATCTTCTGGGGCAAGTTGCAATACTGCGCTTTGGAGATTGAATAGCTCTTTGATTATGTCGCCATATACTTCTTTGCTGATCTCTCCAAGGTTCTTCATCTCGGTTATGGTGTCTGTTAGCCCTTCGTAGTAATCGGCGCTGACGATATTACTCTTCGATGCGCCGTCTAGAGCCTTGACCATCGCGTCGATCTCTTTATTGAAATCGCGCATCTCTTTGGCCGTTCTTGGCAATCCATCATCGCTAGAGAGGATAGCAACGAGAGAAGCAATACCAGCAACGAGAAGCAATATCGGATTCGTATAAGCAGTGATTACAAATAAGCCAGCACCAATCGCTATCAAGGCGTTCTTCACCGCAGTTCCATTATCAATCATCCATTGGAACGGCGCGATGATCTTCTTGATTGCTGTCTCGAAGATAGAAGTCCCATCCGCCGCCTCTGTCATTCGGTTGACCCACGGGATAAGGGTACCAGTCACAAACTTCTGGATGACGGGCAGCGCCTTGGTCCCAATCGTCACAAGCAGCAGCTCAATCGAGCCTTTCAAGATCTGCCATTGTCCCGATACGGTATCGAGCATTGCAGCCTGTTGATCGAACGCGACGGATGTTCCTGTGATGGATCCCTGGTATGCTTCAAGAGCGGCCTGCCCTTGTCCAATCAAGATGTTCATCTCGCCGGCAGCGCCCGCGAAGACAGCACTCATTGCTGCCATCTTCTGTTCGGCTGTATATCCGAGTTCGATGAATGACTCTTCGAGCTGTCCAACTAGCTCGATGACTCCGATGAAGTTACCTTCGGCGTCGAATGTGTCAATATTGAGTCGCTTGAGTGCATCCGCCGCTTCGTCTGTTGGATCGGCTAGACCCTCAAGCGCTGTAGAAAGCGCCCTGGTTGCCCGGCCACCTGTCAAGCCAGCGTCCCCCAGCTTTGCAATGACGGTCAACGCCTCTTCCATCGGTCTGTTCAGTGCAGCCATTACAGGTGCAAGATACTTCATCGACTCGCCCAGGGTATCAACCGTAGTCGCAGATGAAGACGCAGCAGCGGCCAGGGCATTAGCTACCCGTGTTGATTCTGAAGCCTCTAACCCCATACCCTTGAGAACTGCGCCCGTGATGCGTACAGCCTCGGCAAGCTCCATCACCTGAGATTCGGCTAAGGCAACAGCACCATCCATCGCCAAGACAATCTCAGTCGCAGTAAATCCGGCACGAGCAAACGCCTCCATGCCGTCTGCGATCTCGGTCATCGTCTGTGCGGTATCAAGCCCTAACTGTTTCGCCTTTTCGGTTAGAGCCTCAAACTCGTCAGCAGTAGCGCCTGAAATAGCCTTGACCTTGGCCATAGCCAATTCAAAGTCGGCAGCCTTCTTGATAGCGGAAACGAAGACAGCACCAGCGGCAATAGCAAGACCGGCAAAGATGAGTTTGCCCGCCTTCCCTATCTTCGTCAGCACATTATTGAACTTGGCTCCGAAGGAAGCACCGGCAGTGTTGACCGCAGCTAGGTCCGCAATCGCGGCTGCCTTGTTGATGCTTATAGTTCCGAAGAGCCGAAACACTTCCACTAGAAATCACCTACTTCTCTTTAATCTTCACGCCCGGAGGAAGCACCGCTATCTTCTTCACGCCCTTCGCAAAGGCTCGTTTGATGTCCTCATCCGTCAATGTTCGGCCGCTCTCTTCCACTTCGTCACCTAGTCCAAGCTGTGCCAGCCAATTCTTGAACGGGATAACCTCTCGGTTCTTCCCTTCGCCTACCGTCGGTGGTGCCATTCTGTAGCTCCATAGCGCTTCCCACCGCCTTTCTTCTTTCCTCATTTCGCCAGTTACCCTGACTGCCTGAAGCAACCTGGCATACGGTAACGCTAGGACTTCTTCGTCGGTCCAGCTATACCTCTCTTGGATGCCGTCGATGGCCCTCTCGAAACCTTTCTCGCCGTCAGACTCTGAAGCGCTGGATGTTTCATCATTCGCTTCACACTGCCGAAAAAAGCTTGCACGTCCTCATGTTCTAGCAAGGCTTCAATGACCTTGATCTCTGAACCGAGCGGGAATACGTCTGGATCGCGGATGGTGCCCGTGTTGTCCGTTGCTTCGTCGATCTTGTCGAAGACGATGCCGCGCGCTATCCCGAGATAGTCGGCCATCCAGTCAATCACTTCGTCCATTGCCAGCGGAAGCAGATCAAGGATATAGGTTCCTACTTCCATCGTGCTGACGTTGCCCATGTTCGCAAGCGCATTACGGCCGCCGGCCTGGACAACCGTTGCAACGATCTTTGCCGCTCGCTGAACATCGAGCAAGCCTAATCGACGGAGCTTGTATTCCTTCCCTTCGATATCGAGAACCGGAGGGGACCACGTAAGTGGCCCCGCTCCGCTTGTCTTGCCTTTCTCAGTCATTCATCCCCCTCGCTAAATTCCGTATGGTATCCACAACTCAACTGGCGCTTGGTCCAGATCCAGACCATCTGCTGGATCGTAAAATCCAGTCCATGTCGTCTTTAACAGTGTCTCGTTAATCCGCTCGCCAGGGATCTCAATCGTGTCTGGCTCGCTAAGCGGGTTCTTAATGATGAAGACCACTGGATACGTCTGGCTTGCGTCGGATACCTCACACAGAAGAGCGATGTTCGTGAAGTGATCCGCTGCGGCAATCTGGCCAGGGGTGATGATCGTGTACGTGTCCCCGGATGCGGTGTTGTCGTATACGTAGAACACGGTGATGAAGTCTCCGTCAAGGACTGCGCCTGCAGCGGTAGACATAACGACTTGATATACCATCGTCATCGTGCCTCCGACTGCAACGATCGTATTGACGGTTCCAGCCGTAGCTCTGCTGAGAGACACAACCCCGAGTGCGCTGATTGCTGTCACGCCCGTGACACCATAGGTCGTGTTGTTGATGAGCCCAATGAGTGCAACTGCATCCGCCGTGTCGTCCCCAGAAATGGAGAACTCTCTACTGGCTGGTGTAGTAACAGTCGCATGCGCCGTGAACGTTACCCCTCCGATAGTAATCGTGTGGCCGGCGAGCACCGTCGCAAGCGTGATCTGATCGACCACGGTGTAATCAGTGTTGAGAGTCAGCTTGACGCCCGCTCCCAAAGCAGCAGGAGTGCGCCACACTTCGAGCGTGCTTTCGTCGATGGTAGGTGTCCCCGCAGGAGCTACGCCAACATCCGTCTCTGTTCCTACTCCGATGTACTCGCCCTTGATTCCAGTAGGTGATTGATCTGCACTGTTTGCGCCAGGTAGATGCCACAGATAATGGTTGACCGAATGCTCCAATAGACTTACTGATAACGTCGGAACAACCTTGTCAATGAACCGATGTCCGACCACCCATCCCATCGCGCCATCTGGTTCGACGTCGTGATACGTCAAGCCGTAAGAAAAGCTTGATCCGCCTTTTGTTTCCCCCAGCAATGTGCCAGGCGTGCCAAGATCCGTAAAGTCCTTGTACAACGACCCTGGCCCTCTCAGATACTTTGCGACTGCTGCCGCCGAAATCCCCGTTCTAATCGTTCCCATCTGAATCACCTCACCCAATTATGTTGGTTATATCCCTTGCTGCCCCGACCCAGAGATCCCATTGGCTTGCAAAATGCCATACCTTGGCTGCATCCGTCGGGATGTATCCGCCCGAAAACCATTCCAGTAATATGTTCGCCTCGTCTGAGCCCGTCATGTTTCCAAACTCGTGAAATAGAATCTTGACACGATCAATCGCCGCGTCTGCAGTTACTGGGCTTGCGCCGTAGTACCACAGATCGAGGTAGTACGTGTGAATTCCATGAAGAAGATTTCCGTTAAGAGATAGGCGATGCCAGAAGTAAGGCATGGCTGGATCTTCTGAGGCCATCACCCGATACACCGAAACAGGCGTTCCGAGCAACGTCTTCAGCGTGTCGTCAGTTGTGATCCGCGTCCACAATGTCGTGATGATTGCTTGCCCGGTTTCGACGGCCATTAGAACCACCTCTGTGCGAGCTTGGCCAACATTACCGGTTTTGCTTGATCGAGGGACGGCTTGAGCCACGGACGCCCGCCCCTGTTGGCTGGCTTCTTCTCAAGGAACAATCCATACTCAACAGCAGTCCCCACTTGAACCTCATCCTTCAATACCTTCCTATCGACGCGCTCTCGCAGGTTACCGGTTGCAACGGCTGGATATTCGCCCGGCGCTGATGCTGTATACGTTACTTGCGTCCCGGGCACTTTATACGTGCGCCCGGATCTTGCACCGGCAAGATTTTGAACGGTCTGATTCCTTCCAACATCGGCTGCCGCAATCAGGGCCTTCTGCGATGCGGCTTCAATCGCAATCGTTACGACGGGCAAGTTAGAAATGAATATCTTAGACACTAGCAACCTCCCCCGTATCCTCTACCAGCAACGACGTAACCGCCCCAACCCCATCAACGTTCACTGGGCTTGACCGTGGCTTATAAACCTTCAGCTTGTTAGGATGCCCATCCGTTACCCAGACAAATTGTGTCCCTCTCATCGTAATCGTCGGCCTATCATAGAAGCGGAACTCGAAGCGAATGACGGCATCTAGTTCGCAACCATATCTCTGCACCGCCTGAGCTGGCGTAATCGACACGATGTTACACCACCGAGTTTCAGTGGATGCAGTTGTCCATGCAGTACCACCGGCTGCCTGTGGCGCACTCGATCCTGTATTAATCCTCACACGTTGATCTGCGTTCATCCTAGCCCCGGCAACAAACGTAAATGAGAGATGAGATCGAAGTTACTCTGCATCCCTGACTCCTCCGACTTCATCGATACGTACATCGCCGAATCTTGTCCAGCGACTGAGGTCTGCATTGCCGCCAGCCTATTTCTGAAGTTGCGTGCAATGTGCTGATAGATCCACTGGTTGATGTCTTCTGGAATACCTAGCGCCGTTCGCACCTGGCGCACCATCAGCTTGTCTTCGTCTGAACTCTCCACAACGATGGCGGCATTGTTTCCGTAGCGCCGTGAGAAGGTCACAGTGCCCGTTGAATTGGCTGCGAGGACTCCAGGTACACCGGTAGCGCCAAAGGATCCTCCGAGCGTCGTAGAGTTGATATAGGTAACGAAGTTATCAGCCGTCAAGGTGTCGCTTGCTCCAAGAGCGAAGTACAACTCATCTTCGTCCGCCGCGGCCTTGCAGGTGTACTGCTTCCCGTTGACGACGATATAGTCATCGGCAACAACGCCACTGAATACCACAGTCGGATTCAATACCTCGAATGGATTGTTCAAATATTCGTCCGCCTTGCGCTTTGCCGCGTTAAACAGCACCTCAAGCAAGGCATCATGGTCCGTTCCATCGACGCGGCAATATGCCTTGACGAGCGTCTTCTCTGTCGCCCAAACTAGGTTTGTATACACCGGGCCGTCTGCCATGGCTTATCTCCCAAACACCTTGTGCGTCTCGAATACCGTCTTGCCGATAGCTCGATTCTCAGGCACTTCGATGATCCGATTCGCAATGCCCTCTAAGATCATCCGTTCGCCTATTTCCTTGCTCACAATTACTTCATCCCCAACGTCGTAATCTCGCGCCTTGATCGTCTGCGCTTTTGCCAACGTGATCTTCATACCTCACCCCCGAACGAATGCGGAGGGCCGAAGCCCCCCGCGTTATATCTACTCGATGACGTATGTGATGATGATGTCTACGCCAGTCGCGGTATCAAGATTGCCGCCAGTCTTCCCAATTGTGATCGCCGTAGCCGCGTCGCATGCTGCGAACGAAGCACCGTCAGCCAGGACAGCCGCGCCAGCATCGCCAGCATTTAGTACCGCCGATTGCGTTAGGCTTGCTTGTGCGAAAGCTGCAATCTTCACAGAGCCAGCTGCTTGAGTCCCAAGGATGTCTACCGTTGTAGTTGTCCCAACAGCGCCACCGTAAGCGATAGCCGTCACAGAGACGATGCGATATGCCCGGCCAGTGATAGCAGGCAACAGCTCATGGCCTGCGTTGATCTCAGCAACCGTCACACGATGGCGATCATTTAGCACAACAGATTGTGCATAGCTCGTAAGTCCAGCTTGCGCGTTCCAGAATCCATCCGTCGCGTTATCAAGCGACTCTTCATTCTGGCCAACGATATCTGTAGTACAGGTTCCGATGTCGACACCAATAACAGCCGCGCTGTCATCAATAACGATCCCTTGTTCCCAGGCTTCTTTGCCAGAGTTGGTTGAGATTCTCAGCCCTGCGAACTTAGTAGCCGCCATGCTAACAGCCCCATCAACGCTTGAGTTGATAGTAACGCCAGTAAGCCATCCATCGTTGGCAAGCGTGACATCTGCATCAAAGTCCAGCGCGAAGAATCCCGCCGACCTTTGAGTAGTTGCAGTTCCCGTGAAGTCGGAGTCTGTCCCAGATGCTTCGATCACTCCAGATACAGCAGAATGAACGCCGTCGGCCAAAGCGTGCTTGACCCTCAATCTGGCCTCTACCGCCGAAACAGAAATTTGGTTTGGCTGTGCAACAGAAACTTGATATCTGGAACGTATTCCAGCCGTAAGTCCCGTATCGCCAGCAGTCAGCGTGGTCAGGGGTTCAGTGTGAACTTCCATGGCGAACGGATCAGCAGTCGTAACCGGTATCCCAACATCCATCGTCCCCATGTCGAAGAAGCTGCTTACATCTACTGCCCCAACAAGGTCAATGTTCGTCTCAGTGATCGTTAGCGTGTCAGCCGCCGTATTGTCAATCGTTGCAGCATCGCTGAACGTCAAGACATCGGATAGCGTAGTCGCGTCCAATGCCATTGCCCCAACGAAGTCGAACCCGCCCGCCGCCGTCCATGTCACCGCGTCGGCAGATCCTGCAACATGAGTGATGGCCGTATTGCCGGTCGTGGCCGCAACTGCGATGTTCATATAGGTCGTTGCGTTCGGTCCGATTCGCGTAGCTGGTCCCTCAATGCTCGCAAAGCCCGCACTGATTGCCCGGACTGACGTACTCCCATCAAGAAGCACCGTCGTACCGTCCACCGCAATCCCGCCAGTGACACCAAACTCACCGACAACAGCGACGTTCGTTTCTGTCAGAGTCAGAGTATCCGCTGCGGTGTTGTCGATTGTTCCCGCATCCGAGAAGGTGAGCACGTCAGACAGGGTAAGTGCATCCGCTGCGAACGCACCAACGAAGTCGAACGAATTCGCCGTCCATGTTACAGTTGGCGCATTCCCTGTATGTGTTATCGTGGTGATGCCTGTCGTGACAGCGGTTGCGATCTGTATGTATTCCGTCGCGTTTAGTCCCAGCCGGTTCGCCGGTGACTCAGAGCTAGTGAATCCAGCACTGATAGCTCGCGTCGATGTACTACCGTCTAGTGATACCGTTGCGCCATTCGTATCGAAGCTGCCAACGAATGACAGAGAATCAGCCGTCCACGTAACTGCCGGAGCTGTTCCGGTATGTGTGATGGTTGTAATGCCACTAGCTGCCGTAGTCGCAATCGACATATAGATCGTCGCGTTTACACCAATCCTATTAGCCGCGGCTTCAAGGCTGGTAAACCCAGCACTGACATTCCGCACCGACGTAGCGCCATCTATAACAACTGTTGAACTCATATCAACCGCGAACGTTGTCCCCGTGAATGATGTCGCACTCGTGCCAGACATCGTCAATGCCCCAGCGACCACGATGCTATCAAAGTAGTTTGTCTTCGCCATGCACGTCATCCCCAAGAGGAGGACGAGACTTAAAACAAGTAGCTTCTTCATTCTCACCACCTCCTAGAGTGGCTGCTTGAACGTCACCGTCACCAACGCCTTTCCAGTCGTCGGCACAGTGCTCGTATGTGTGAAGATAGCTGAGACAACGACATCGGCGGTCGGAGCGTAGTCAAGTACGTTGACTTCGGTCGTCTCGCTGTTTGCCACTGTCGGGTTTCCGTCTTCAATGAAATAGTTCGTATCAGCAGGAATGCCGACGATCAGAGCGTTATTCGCTCCACCATTGAAGGCAGTCACTACCCACACCTTGCATCCAAGGAATCTAGCGCCGGCGGGGATGGTCCCAATAGCGACTGTCCCCGTCCCGCCGATTACATCCGTGTACTCGATCAATTCTGAGATCGAGCCAACTTGCTCTTCTGCCCACGCACAAGGAGATCCAGGAGAGCGCACGCTCTTTGGTCTTAGTTTATCAACCATGATTCCCCCTATGCCGAAGTGTCGGTATATGCTACAGCCTGTCCAACAGGGCCATATCCAGCCATCGCGCGCTCCAAGAACGCAACCGTGTAAACGTCAGTCTCGATACTGGCAAACCGCGCACCAACATGGGTGTAATCGCTGTTCCGTGTGAGATCCTGGACGTAGACTTCGAAGTCAGCCATCTGAATGAGATCCTGCACGACCAATCGTGCATTGGATTCAGTGATGTCAAATGCTCCAGTCCCGTCGTTCTCACAAGTCACCTGACGATCGCCGCCGCCGGGTTCGGTACAAGTAAGCGTAACAACAGCAGATGCAGCCGTTGCCAACATTCCAGGTACGCCATACGTCGCATCGTTGATGCACTCAGCCAATGCAGCAGCAGCGGCATCGTTGTCGGTGTTAATGAACTGTCGATTTGGGACACTTGTTGCCGCCGCTGCCGTATACGTCAATGCAGTGCCGGCCGTCGGTATGCCTTCCCCGTTGAAGTAGTACGGCGTGAGTATCAACGTATCAGCTACGCTCACGGTGTTCATCGTGACACTCGCCATCGTTACTTTGATGCCCTGTGCCATCGTGATGGTTGCCCCAAGCTGCAACTCAGTGCCGCCGGCTGCGTTTAGCGCCTGATAGACAGCGAACGTGCAATCGTCACCAGCATTCTGCCCTCTGACAATCGCCGTGAACTTCGCCTTTGCGAACGTGTCCATTCGGAACCATTCGCCCGTAATGCTTGTTGCTCCAACTTGCGGCTTAACCGCACAATCTCCCTTGACGCCTTCTCTGATCATGTGCATATTAGTTCTCCTCGCCCGTTAGGGCTTGACTTCTCTCTATGCGGCCAGCTGAATGAACGGGCTGACTGTATTCGTACCATCTCGCAGCGTAAGCGGTGAAGTAATCCACGGCTTGCCGTCTTCGTAGTAGGTGATTCTCAACGTCTCATTGCCGACGAGGAAGTTGGCATACGTGTTATCGCTCTTGAGCATTGCCCCCATTCCAGGCTTGACGAGGTAGTAATCCAAGTTGACCAATCGCAGGTCGCCGGCTGTTCCAAGCGTCGGGCTGATCTCATTGAAGAAGATCGGAATACCCATCAGTGTCGGTGCTGGTATACCATCCCGTGCGTTGTCTGCCCAGATCAACTTACCGCCACCATCAACGAGCGTCATCAGCTGAGGAAGCATCGTTACACGTTGGCACAACCACACGAACCGTCCGCCGCCATTCGACATAATTCGTGAGATCATGTTCACGAGATCGACATAGTTGACTTCATCGGCTGAGCTTCGATCCACGTTAATCATCGCAGGGCTGGAAGCGAATCCCTTAAACTCGCCAGCACCTGTACCCGTCTGAATCTTGTCGTCGCGGTACGAAAGGATTGCACCGTTGACCAAAGGCTGCATCATCGATCCCATCTGCGGTGTGTTCGCCGAAGACTCTTCCGATACCAGCCAATACACCCCAACCTTCTCGGGCTTCAGTGAAACTGTCAACAGCTTCGGTGTGCTCGTCTTTGTCGGTGACGCAAGTTCCTTTGAAGAATAGACGGCCACCCCGCCATAGATTCCCTTTGCTCCAGACTGATCGAATGCGTTGAACGTAAAGTCTGCATTCGGAGGATCGGTCCGAGGGAGCATCCTCACCAACGAGGATATCCATTGCTGATCGGGCGGGATCTGAAGCAGCTGGTCCGAGAACTGTGGCCGCATCCAGAAGCCACCATCCTGACCAGTGAGCGTAGTCAGATCACGCCGCTCCATCTCGCCAGTGTGCATTTTCTTCAGGCGCTCAGGGATTCCCATTCCAGAACGTGCCCCACGTACTTCGGCGATCATATCGTCGAAGCCACCTGGCTCGTTTCCGTATCCGTAGTCTTCCTCGCGTTTGGCTGTCGCCACAGTGCCCGGTGCTCGCTGTTCCTGAATCGCGGCCGTCAGTCGTGCATCGGCAGCGGCCAACTTCGCTTGCATCTCTTCCTTGTATGCCTTCACATCGCCTGAAAGCTCTTTGATACGGAGATCGACTTCGGCCTTCACCGTCTCAGGCAAGCCCTCGAACTTATCGGCAATGCCCTTGAGTTGTACGGCCATTCTCTCAAACGTCTCATTCTGATCGACTTTCTTCTCTTCGTCTGCCATGTTATTCACCCCTCATCTTTTGAATCCGGTCTAGTTGTCTCTGGACGCCCTGCAAGTGGTTGCCCGGCTTGCCTAGCGGCTCCGTTTTCCGAGTGCCCTTAGGCGGCTCGTTGAGGAGTGCTTCGAGTCGATCCATCTGTTGCCTCATGCCGTCAGGAATCACCACAATCAGCTCTTCCTTTGTTCGTACCCCTGTGATAACAGCCTCTTCATTTGATGCGAAGTTGGTAGTCACTGGGGATATCTCGAATAGCTTCACCTCTGTGAAGTGTTTTACTTCTCTACCAGTTTCGTCTTTCACCATCTTGCTTTTGATCTCTTTGAACGAATGGCTCATCTGTGTGATGTAGCCTTTCTTGATTCCGCTGTAGACCTCAGCGCCTCGTTGAACGTCGAGGTCAAGCTGCCCGATGAATCTCACTCCCTTGTCATCTTCTTCCAGCATGGCCAATCCAATCGGATTGCAAGAATCGTGCATCCACACCATCGGCACCTTGCCTCTACGGTCTTTGATAGTCTTTTTGAACGCGCCCTTGTCAAATATTGTTTCGTGAGAATCAAGCGTGCCAAATACAGATGAAAGCCCTTCGATTGTCCCTGGCTCCCCGCCGTCTACCGCCCTCACCTCAAATGATCTCTCGGGTATCATGCGTGATCACCATTCTGCCCTTGCCACACCCACACGATGCAAGACGTGTAGTTGTCGGCTGCCTTGCTCGTGATGGTGATCTGGTAGGACGTTGATTGCTTCAGGCATATCGGATCGTCCATGTCTTCGTACAGGCACACCTCAGTCAGGATCTCTGTCCCGCCTGTGTATGTCCCGCCATACTCAATCTCGCACCCGCAGTCGTCTGGATGGTCGCCTTGCCGGTTCCTTGAATAGAACACCATCGCAGTACCAGCCGCGCCAATCGTTACATCCTCTGTCAGCGTTACGTTGACAGCACCATTGGCTGATACCTGCTTGGACAACCAATATGATCCCGATGCCGGAGTTGTGACAACGATCTTGATAACGTCAGCAACGTCTTGATCCGCATCGAAGTATGACGCCCTGTATCCAGTATCTCTCACTGAACTATGTCTTCCCATATCCCTCACCTGTCCCTATATTGCTCGACGCATCTGCAGTTCACGTCGTCCGTTCCATCGCCTGGATACATCGCGCCGTCTTGATAGGCGTCGTCGAATGGAATCCACCCTTGGGCCGTATTGTTCACATGCTGCGGCCTCACCCGGTCATCGCCTGCGTCAAGCCATGCCTTCTCTTTCGCAACCCCAGATTGACGCGCTGATTCGTGCATAGCAGTCCCTGCCGCTTGATGCACTTCAGTGCGAGCAATCATCATCGATCGATAAACGCCCGTCCCGCCTTCCCACTCAGCAAACGTCTCGCGAATGCTGCGCGCTATTTTCACCGTGCTAAGGCCGGCCTTCTCGCCTTCCAAGATAATCGTGCGGATCCTCTTCTTCGTCGTATCTTGGATGAGCGTAATCTCTTCAGCCACATGAGCATTCACATACTTCTCAATCTCTTTCGACCATGGATCGAAATCGCGACGCTCTATCCTCGACCTAGGAACTAACTCATCCATCACCGCTTGTCCAAAGTCCACGAAGATCTCTCTGTATACGGAAGTGAGCATCTTGAGCCACTTGCTTCGCTGGGAATCAATCGCTGGGTCGGTGTCAATCGCGCCGCCTTCTACCGCCTTCACAACGACCGAGCTTTCCGCCGCAAACAAATCCTTCACCTTCTCGGTGACCCCTCGTTCCCATCCTTGTCTACGGCGGTCAGTCGCTCGGTAGTGCAGATCGAGCGCCCCATCGCGTATCGCACGGATATCACGCGCCCCTTCCTGCACTCTTGATGTGCCTACAGGTAACAGCGTCACCGGGAACATGCCCTCGTCTGGACAGTCAGCTTCGTCGAATCCTAGCTTCAAGCGTTCATTGATGGCCTTCGTCGATATGCCCATATTGAAATAGATCCTTCCCTCTTCTGCGGCGTCCTTGCGGGCTTCAATCATGGGGAGTGAGTTCGCCAGGTCGTAATCAAAATAGATGCCGTCGAAGTGTGGCGCAAGCTGGATGTTTAGCGTCCCCTTAATCAGCTCAGCCTCTGGAAGAAGTGTATCTTCCCAGGCCGCCCTCTTTGCCGCTCTCATGTTTTCGTACTTCGCAGGGATTAACCCAATCGCCTCAGCCGACACACCGAAGCCGACACATAGCTCTTGATTGGTGAGGTTTGAGCCACCCATGAAGTCCATCTCTGCCGGCGTTGGTGTAGCCGGCACGAATCCAGTCCCGTCTTCAATGATTAGAACTTGGCGCGCGTTAGACGATCCCTTCTTGAAGTCATCAATCTGCTGCTTCAGATGATCGTACTGTCCCTTCTCTAGCTTCCCGGTAGACAATGTTCCCGATGGCCATAAGCCGTTCTTCATTGAGTGATACTGGAAGTTCGTGATTGCATTGCCAGTGTCAACGATCTTCGCATTGGCTCTAAGCACTGGCTGGCCGAATAGGTCATTCGCTGGATTGAAGTTCTTGAAATGGACAATCTCTGTTTCGTCAAATGGGACCGGAGTTTCCCCTGGCAGCGTGTAGAGATAGACGAGCTTGTCCTTATATGCCTTGATGCTTACCCTGTCAGAACGAAGAGGGTCCAGCCTTACGCTGTCGCCTACCTGGTTGACATACCAGTACGCATCGCCGGCCATGCAGAGGAACAACTCAACCCGGAACTCTAGTTCGTCCATCGAGATTCTAGGATTCGGGCTGGCGATCATCCGCGCTGCTGGATGTGTCTCTGCAACGGGATCACCGGTACGGATATCTTTCGCAAGCAACGGAAGTGAGCGGATTGCATCGCCACGGAACTTGGTCAGTCTGTATACGAGGAAGTGAGATTCGTAGCCTTCGAGTACGGCCTTCTGCGTATTCCAATCAGTCCATTGCTCGACGCCATACTGAAGGGATTGTGTCGTCTGAATTGCGCGTGTCTCTGGGGCCAATAAATGAGCAAGGGCCACACGTGGCCCATCTGCCATCCAATCTAGTACAACGTCCCGGACGCGCCCCATCTACCACCAACCCTCTCTACCCCCCCGTTAGATGATAACTCTAGCACAAAGAGCGGGCATGATGCAAATTACTCCTCCTCCTTCCATATCACCGGCCACTTCCCCATCTCGATCACTGGCACCATCCGCACCTCGAACCCCATACCGTCCACACCAACGAACGGTCCACGAAGGAACAGCATCATCTTGCCGTCTTCGGATGTCGCCTTGATGTCGAACTGTGGCTTGGTTATTTGTTCCATTTCGTCCCGGCTCTCTACAGTGGAGCGACTAGCACCTTTCGCAGACAGGCTCTATATCCTTCTTCTTGTTAGGAAATAGGATTATCCAGCTAACCTGTCCAGCCCAGCTTGCGCTACTGTGCCTCTATCATTTTGACTCAGATAGAATGTCAATGCCTCTCTCAGTGGAATGAGTTTTTCGTCAATAAGAATGGCATACTTCTCTTGCCGACGAGCAACTTTAGCCTTCGTCTTCTCGGGCCACGTCGCGTCAATAGGGTTGCAGATTGCAGCGATCTCTTCCGATAACTTCATCCCCCCTCCTCACCAACTAACAAACTCCGCACGGCTGCCTGGCTTCTCATCCAACCGTAGCAGTCGTCTCATTCCAATCACCATCGAGTCCATTCCGTCTGGGCTCCATCGAGCGCCCTCAATCCAGTTGCATAGCTGATATTCTAGCTTCGGCATGTGTCCGATTATACCACACTGCGCCCGCCCCCATCTAGCCTTGACCGGAAGCGCCCTCACGTACTTATTCTGGATCGACGGAATCATGTTCGGGTTGTTGTCCAGCGGCGCCATCGAGATCATCGCCTTTTGCACCCCCATCTCAGCGGCTATCGGATTGATCGTCGTTCGAATCATCTCGCCGCCGGCATTGCTTTCGACGAGGATATAGATGTCGTTGCAGAAAGGTGTCCACCTCTTAACGGCATCAACGGCTGTCACGGCCCATCGCTCAGGCGGTGCGACTTCGGATAGATCTTCTAGTGCGTAGACAACCCCCAGCCCGTCCATGCCACAAGGGACGATTCCACATGAGTCGCTTCCTGGCTTAGACGACTTGCTGGGATCGACTGGGATAACGATAACCTCCCAGAACTTGGGCGCGATGTCGTCCTCGATTCTGTAAGCATCAATCATGTCTTGCGTCCACAGTGCCCCAGGCGTCTCCCAGATGTCTTCGGCGAGGATCTCTTGCCTATATGCCCGGTCGTCCATGTCCAGCGTGATCTCTTCAAGCGCTACTGTGCTGAGGTGTGGATTGTCGTGTGAGGTGAAGTGATAGCATTCCCAGCGGCCTGTCGTGTCCTTCTCGGCATTCTGGTACATATGTGCAGCGAACATTGGATCGCGGGCCTTGGACCTTGCTGCGCTCTCTGCGTCCGGTGGCGTATAGATAAACGTCGTCGTTCCATCCTTGTCTAGCATCATCGGGGCTACAACCTTCGTCCATACCTTCTCGTCCATCATTTGAAACTCGTCAAGGATAATGTCGTCGCCATAGTCGCCACGCGCAGTATCAGGATTCCACGCAGTCTTCGCTTTGATGCGTTGCTCTGTGCCAACCAGCTCGATGAATCTGGATGTTTCGTTCTTCTTGAACACGCCGGCGGATACTGGCTCTTCTAGTGAGCGAGTGATCTCAAACCAGAAACGCTCAGTCTGCTCTTGAGTGGGGGCCATATAAAGAACTCGATGGCCGGCGAGGAACTTCTTGACGGCGCGGATTGCTATGCCGCTCGTCTTGCCGCCACGTCTGCCGGCACGAATGACGATTCGCTTCTTGGGGCATTCAACGAACTCAGCTTGCTTCGGATGTGGCTTACGAAGATGGATCGTGAAGTTCGTCGTTGTCGTCATATTTCACCGTGAGGGTGATGTTGCCTGATATGTCTTGATGATCCTTCTGGTTACAGTATTGCTGTCCGAGGTGAATGAGCATCTTGTCGCTGCCTTTCAATGCCTTCTGAAACTGTGCTCGACGAAGAGAGGTTTTACCCTTGCCCCTTAGACCCTCAGAAACGTCCGCAAAAGTCCGCCCATTCCCTTCGTCGTCCAGGTAGTGCTCTGCGACCCTTCGCTCAATGGTATCAGGCGAACAGTCAAACCAACCGGCAATCTCTTCTAGCGTAGACTGAACAACGCACATTTCCTCGAACCGCTTGAAGTCGATCTCTATTCGCGGTCGTCCGCCTACGTCCTTTGGCTTGCCTGTTGGCTTAGTCATGCTATCACCTATCCATCATATCACGATTCACCGCTATCCTGCGTTGGGGACTTCGACGCCGGGTAATCTTCTTCCAGGATCTTGATGAAGCTTTCTGCACTACCAATGTCTTTACATCGCCACACCACTGTCTGACGTATCTTTATTCCGGCACCATATCCCATCTTGCCGGCATCGTTGATTCTCTTTATGTCTTTTGCTCTCATCCTCACCCCCCCAACCTCAACTCAATCGACATGAAGTGATACCATCGTGGCCACTCTCCAGGCACCCACATCAGCTCGTCATTCTCCTCTGGCCGCGCCCAGTCCGATCCACGCGGCGGCTCGATGGCCAACACACCAAACCAGTGAACCGGATATATCATACACCCTAGCGCCTGGAACTGGCGAACGTGAATCATCTCGTGGCGCCTCAAATAGGCCTCACGATCTGATCCGCGCAATCGTCCTTCAATGACGATAGTGTTGCCTATGGTGAACGCTGAGCCGGGGATTGTGTTCGACTCGTCCCACACGAGGAAAACAGGATCGGCGGTGACGGTGATCGAATACGGCGTCCAGTCAACACCAACAACGAATTCGACGACTTCGATGCCACCAAACCACAGGGCCACGAGTAGGGACGTGAGGGCGATTGCGCCGTTAATCATCTTGCGCCTCCATTGCTAGGATAAATGCGCGGGTTATTGCCTTTGGTGCTGTTTCTGCGCCAATAGCCATTACATGATTGATGCGTGAGTCATTCAAAGTTGGACGCACGTTTTTCGTGAAATGAGCCACCCATTTATCGTGAATCTTGCTGTCTGAGTACAACATAAATCCTTTCGGTTTCCATGATCCAACCAATTCCCATGTAGCCGCGATGTCATTGGGATAGTCGGGGACAGCTTCCATCATTGCCCAATATCGCAATGGTTGATCGTCAAATCGTTGTTCACATACCTTTGGTGGCCAAGGGCTGTCTAACCGCGGTCTAGCTAGTTTTCTCGCGAAATGTGGCCCAAGAGTATATCCTCTATTTCCATCTTTTTCTGCATATTGTTCCGCTTCGTCTCGATAAAACGGCCAAAGGACGCATTCATGGCCGAGCAATTTCTCAACCTCAATCCGTAGCTCTTCGTCCGTCATCGACATCACTTCATCGCGTGTCATCAGGCCTCCCCCTCATATCCCCGCTCTTCTTCTGCGCTTCCCTTATCTCTTCCTGGACGCGTGCGAAATTAGTGAACGTCGTCCGCCATCGTGCCAGCGTCTCCTCCTCTACCTCAAACGCACACTCTGGCGTCGTTTCGCATAGCACATACGCCGGATATAAGTTTTTTGCAAAGGCGCTGATGATCTTCTTGGGCATCTCATATCTCCTTTGGAACAATGCACCATTTTCTGACTTCATCTGTGATGAAAGCGTTCCCTTCCTTCTCTGACGATACTAATTTGCATCCCCAAGATTCCCACCGCTTATCTCCATCAGCATTTATGTATGCTCTGATCTTTGACTCTGGCGAACAGACATATGTGGTGGAAAGAATCTCACAAGCTATGTCAAACGACTCTGCTTCAACAACTCCGAGTAAGTGCGCTGGCCCCCACTCCCCCATTCCAAGCATTCCAGTCCATCCAGACGCCCATATCTCATGCTTACTCATCATTCGCCTCCAATTGCCAGGATGAATGCGCGGGTTCTGTCTCACGTGTCATCCGAACTCCCTCATCACGTCGCGCTTTCTCAGGCACTCGCCGCGCTTCACGTTTTCTAGGACGCCGATCTTGCCAGCGATAATTGCACGGCGAATCCGGCTACCTCTCGTGCCTGTCAGGATTCTCGCGGTTGTCTGGCTGATCCACTCTTCTCCCTCTTCCACTCGTTCGCAGTGAATCTTGCCGCCGCACGCTTTGCACGTGGTGAGCTTCTCGAATTGAGCAAGATCCATAATGCCAATGGGCACTTCGCATACCTCACAGTGGCGCATCCGCCTGTCTTCTGCGTCATTGGCCATGGCGCAGTTGTGTATACGCGCGTTGTGAATTGCTGCTTCGATCATTTCGTCCTCCTTGTTGCTATACACACCAATTGCAAATCATGCGGCCATATGTCGGGCATGTGCATCCGTAGCACTCGTCGCTGGATCGCGCGTGCTCGATATTGTTGTCTTTCAGCACGGCAGATCGAGCTTGCCATGCTTTGCACCCTTCGTCCATGTTCCAATTAGCTTCGGGAAACTCGGTGTTTATAGCATCTTCAATATCGTAGCAGCGGCATCTTTCATTCATCTCATCCTCCTCCGTCTCTTCGTCGATTCCGAGCAAAGAGAGTGCTCCCTTACGGGATAGCCAGTCGAACCCGCTCTCTATGTCCGCAAATGGGATGCCTTGCTCATTGACCACTAGGCCGATGTAGTTCTCGCAGAGAATCTCCGTGATGTCCTTATCCCATACGAATCTCAACGTGGTATTAAAGAAGCCGAGATTTGTGAAGAGCCTCCAGTACCACGGAGCCTCGGTCCTGAGCCAGCGATTGTGAGCCCGTCGTGCTGCGGTCTCCATCAGATAAATGCGTCCTTCCGACCAAGACGCCAATCTTGCCTTGCTCTTCATCGCTCCTCCTTTGGAATAAAGTGAATCACTGACTCTTCGTTGCCGTCTGGCCGGATTAGCTTGCCGCCTTCGGCGCGCAAGCCCCAACACACTTTCCCTAACTTATAGAGACGCGCCCCGATTTCCATCGTGTCCCTAAGCTCGGCCTCGTATGCCGTCCGATAGTAGACTTCAGGGCGAGCCCCAGTCAACCACGATCGCGGAGGAATCATGACATAAAAGAACTCACGCTTCGTCATGTGCCCCGACTCGGCAAGCATCCGGCGATAATCAGCCACGCTCATTCCGTCAGGCCACTCCACATGCGTCTCAAGGCTCTTTGCGTACAGCCTGGACGCCGATAGCAGCTGAGATGCACTTAGGCCACGCGATGCCAAGCATTCGCGCAATGATCGCGCGTCAGGGTCCGCTGCCTTGACAACCTGCCCAAGCCGGTGAACACGTTCGGCAATCGTCTTATCCAGCAGCGTGAATCTGGATAGCTCGGATAGGATCCTCTCGCCCTCTTCGGCTTCCTTGCGGCGATAGAACCAGAGTTGCGCATATGGTATACGGCGGCGTTCGATGTCCATGACTTCAAGTTCTACCCTGTCCCACTTCGCAATGAGCAGTGAGCTGTTCCCTATATTGACGTGGCATAAACCGCAAAGCGTGATGCAGTTCTCAATCGTGTCGAGTTCATCGGATCCGCCCATGCCAAGCGGTTCGACGTGATGGACTTCGATCATGGCAGTGTCGGACGAAGCGCCACAGATTGCGCATCTGTTACCATCCAATCGCAGCGCTTCATTGCGCACGGCTTGTGATCTAGACATTACTCACCGCTCCATGACCTATCAATCTCGGACGCCGCCACGGGCGCCAGATAAATCCGATAATCCGTTGCCATCGTGGACGCGGAACAGCTATAGCAACATGCGTAACCGTTCCCCAATTATCTGCTGCTGATTGGAACATGACGTCGCTCGCCCCATTATTCACGAGAACGCGCCGTTTATATGCTCGTTTCTTCATGTCAATCGCCTCACGTTTCCGAACACCATAATCGCGCCAAGGAATATCAGTGGGAATCCCCACCACCACCCGGAGCCGACAGCCGCAGACGAACCAACAGCAAGCATCAGCCAGAATGTGATCCACCGCTTCGCACTCATGTGCCTGCCGATTTGGCCATCAATTCTGTGTAACATACCTTTCAGCCTGAGCATAACTGGCCCTCCTTCTTTCCCAGCCTTATCATATATTCTTCTGCTGTAGTCGCCCTCTTCGATGAATTACAGCCGCCACATGCTGGCGCTATGTTCATAATGTAGCTGCTGCCACCCCTTGAAAGCGGAACCTTATGATCAATAGTGACCGTTTCTGGCGTTAAAACACGCCCACAATAAGCGCATTTCCAATCATGTTGTTCGCAAAGTCTTGTGAACTCCTCTTTCATAAAAGACCCGCCATTTTCTAGTTTCGCCGCCATTCGCTTAGCGTTGCTACGCCTACTGCTTTCTCTTACTTTCTCAGGGTGCTTTTCCATCCTCTGCTTAGCATATTCTAGCGCTTCTGATCGATGTTCTTGATAGTAGATCCGTTTACGCATTAGTATCGCTTCGCGATTCTCCTGATGATAGATCCGTTTGCTCTCAAGCCTTGCTTCACGATTAGCGAAATGCCAGCTCCTGCAACTTTCACGCATCTTCTTGCGGTGAGTAATAACCCATGCTTTTGCTTCACAATTATGAGAACAAAACCGCTGATTGTGAACATTCACTACGAACTCTTTGCGGCATTGTTCACATATTTTCGGCATTCTCTTTCGCCATCTGCTTACGAAGCGCCCGCTTCATCGCGGCGTTTTTATTCTCGCTCGATTCTAAATATGCGATGATGTCAGCATCTTTCTCGGTGTTGAGTTGTAGCGAGAATTGCTTACGGGTTGCGGTCATTGCTCTCTCCTTATGCTGTTGCTAGTTGTAGCTCTCGCCATTCGGCGGGGGTCTTGGAGTACTTGCTACTGTTGCATGATCGGCACAATAGACCCATGTTGGATAGTTCGTGTTTGCCACCCCTAGAAACTGGGACGACGTGATCGATGGTGCAGTATTTTAGGTCTCTAGATAATTCGCTGTCTCCGCCTAGAATTGATGGGAGTATCATCTTGTCGCCACATCCGTAGCAACGCCCATTCTGGGCCTCCCACATAGCAAGGTATTCTATAGTCGTTATGCCATTTCCTGTTTCCATTTGCGCCCTTCTACGATTGTCGAAATTCTGTCGATACGCTCTCCCTTCTGGAGATTCTAGCCGGACTCTCAGTATCTCCTGAGCCTCTGGCGTACGTTGGTGTTCTTTTCTCCTGGCTATACTATTTGGCAATCGAGAGTGCTTTAGTTTCTTTTCTTTCGCCGAGGGTGTTTTATGGTATGCTTTCTGTTGATCTTTATACTCTTGTCTTTGGCAATATTCTTTCAGATAGTCCTTCATATAAGGAACGCGAGACTCTTCTTGGCTACGGGATTTATCGCGGTCTCTTGCCTTGTCTAAACGACTAGGATTGCACCATACGGAAACGGTTTCATCACTGCATCCAACGACATCGCCAATGGCTTTATACGTCCACCCAAGCCCTCTCAGCCTGCGCATCTTCGCTTTCTGTTCCTCGGTCGCTCGCCTAGCCATCTCGCCTCCTTGCGTACATGTCTAGTATACACATATCGCCGCCAATGTCAAACATCAGCCCCACAGTAAGGGCACAGGAACATCGGAAGAAAGCCTCTGTCTGCTCCATCTGCTGCTCTCTCAGAAATAGTGACAATTTCATCAATGGTGATCGCATGGCGCACGACACATGCAAGAAGGCGAACCATGATATCTCTCTCGCAGCAGAATAGACGCTCACCTATGCTAGTCCATCGCCGCATTCTCCAGTTGATCAGTAAGCGCCTAAGCATCATGCGCCTTCCTCTCTATCTGCTCCCGGAGCGCCCGTCGAATTGCTTCAGTTCGATTCGGCTGTGCATCTAAATACGCGAGGATGTCTGCGTCTTTTTCGACGCTCAGCCAGATTGGGATCTGTCTCACTGTCGCTGCCATGTTCCCTCCTTTTAGTGGTGCGGCTAGACGGCTCGTCCATCCTGACAACTATAGGCGATTGTGCGCCCCGCATAGTGCGCTATGCCCGTAGCCGCACTATCAATCATACCATACCGGCGCCACGGTGTCAATCCCACCGCCGCCTTGGTCTTGGGTGATCGACTTCCAGCGCCGGGAACCTTAGCGCCGGCTTCTTCCGAAACACTCGCGTGTCGAGCATTGCCACGATGTCAACATAACGATTCGAGATAGTGGCCCGCGCTTTGATCTCTTTATCAGTCGGCCATTTTGTCAATCCGTCAGCCCATTCTACGATAGCACGGACTTCTTCTTCCTGCCCATTAACAACGACATGAGTTCCCTTCCTTCCAGTCACTTCACACCGTCTCATCACAAAACGGGCAGTGGAACATCGGCAAGAAACCCCAGCTAGTCCACCAGCCCACCACAAGCGGCCCTGCCTCGTCTCCGTCCGGAGTCCATTCAAGAGTCCTGGTTATCATTGCATTCCACAACTTGTCGCAGCAGACGCAGTTCATTGCGCCTCCATCATATCAAGTAGCTCTCTTGCCGCAGCATGTAGCGCCCCGGCAACAGAAGCCTCTATCCCCGTGAAGTGTTTCGCATTCTCAATCAATACTGAGACACACTCATTGATCGTCTCTTTGCGGACACGGGCTTCGTCGGCGCGGGTATTCCAGACAGCGAACGCCTCTTCTTCACTCCTCCTTAATGGCCCCTCAGCAAGGCAAACGCCACATCCAGCACGATGCAGATGAATGTTGATGCCGAACTTCTCAACTCGGAGAGAGTATGAATCGGCACCGCAGAATGGGCACGACTTCAACTTAGGCATCTCATCCTCCTTCACTTGTGAACTTCCACATGATGAGTTGTCCGCTGAAAGGGAAGCCGGATTTAGCAAACCATGCTTCCATGTCGTCGTAGGAAGCGAACCCGTCAGCCTGTGCCAGCATTTCACGTTGGTCAGCATCCAAAGGTATACCGTGGTCGATCACCACACAAACGCCGTCGATCATGATGTCTAGTGCCTGGAGACACTCGTTTTCGAGTAGCTTCCTGCACTCCTTCGTCCTCATCCCGGTGTAGTGGTACAATCGATCCCCAACTTGAAACGGACGCTTGCGCTTCGCCCGAATCGTCTGCACGCACTCGCCGGACTCGACCTTCTCAGCCTTCCATTGTTGGTAGTTCAGTGTCGGCATGTCCCCTCTCAATCATATCAAGCAACTCTCTCGCCGCAGCTTGTAGCGCGGTTTCATGATTCGCCTTGCGCTTTGGCGAGAGCAGCGCACAGCTTTAGCCATCCCTCGGTACTGGCAGCCTCGCTGCTTTCCAGCGTTCCGTCTTCAAGGAGTGCTGTAATCTCGCTGTGTATGGTCTCCAGCGCCTCGTACATCTCCGGCGCGGCGGCGATGAGATTGGCATTGGCAATTTCGGGTATTCCCCCTTCACACGCTCGCCAGACGCCCTTGTCGTTTAGGTTGGCGTGTCAAGCCTTCAGGTCTTCAATCTCGTCAATGTCAGCGGCAGTCATCCCCTGTCGCGCCTCTTCCCCTAAACGCCTAATTGCATTTTCCAACAGTGTCAGCTTCCTTGCATTATTCATGAATCCTCCTTCGCCACTATTCTGGCAGCTTGATTAACCCTAACGCCTCTCTCAGCTCATTGACCAAATGAGGTGAAGCAGCATTGAAATGTGCTAAGAATTCGGCGTTTTCTTCGGCGGCCTCTACAGGCTTGTGAGCCCCATATTTGCCAGAGGAGTAAACTGTTGCATCAATCACCTTGCCGCTGTCGGGGATGAGCGCGCGGAGCTTCTCGTATAAATTAGTTTCACACCCATAGCATCCTTCCATCGGTGTGTTCTGCGAGATGATTGTGATACACTCCTCGATTGTCTCGCGGCGTGTGTCTGTGCGGGTATTCCATGCAACGATGGCGTCCTCACGGCAATTTATGCTTTGCACATCAGCGCCGCACATAAAGCATCCAACAGAATAGACAGTGAATCCATTCCATTTTACTGTTGCTTCTCCACCGCAGAATGGGCACGGTTTCAACTCAGACATTCTCTCCTCCTTCACTCGCCGTCTTTAGAATGTTGCCAAGCCAGCAGTCGTCAGTGTGTCGAATTCCATCACGACGCAGAGAATGGTGATCGCACAGAAGACATCGATAGATCTCGTTTGGGCCTGCTGGTGCCATTTCAAGATTTGTACACGCTTCACGCAACCTCTCGACATCCACCAGCGCCTTCCCAGCCGGCGTGGCAGAGAGGGCTGCCCTGATCCTCTCATGCGCGGCCAATGGGTCGTTTGTCAGATGCACTGAGCAGAACTCTAGCGCCTCTCTCAGCGCCTCTATCTGCTGCTGCATCCACTCAATCAGTTCTCCAAGATCCGGCCATGTGTGAGGCTTATTGTGCGCAACTTGCCACGCCTTCTCCGCACCGCGCATCCGACTACGCTGAAGCTCTACGAGTCTGAAATGCATTTCGTCGCCTTCTTCGAAATCAGCAACGCGCTTCTCTAGTGCGGCTATCTTCTCCTTGGCCGCCTCTTCCCATGCACATCCGTCGATCAAGGTTGCTAGTTCGGCAAGTGCCTCTCGATAGACATCTCCTGCGTAAATGACATTTATCAATTCCAACGCACGTCGTATCTTCTCAGTCTTCATCGTTCGCCTCCTTTTCTCCTATCGTCACCATCAAGCCTGAGCATCTTGCACGAGCCTCTCCACCTAGACAGCACTCGATCCCCGTAGACTCTCTCAATAGCTAGCGCATTCATGTTCGTCGTTACGAATATCGGTAACAGGTTCGCCCAACGATAGTCGAAGATCGCCTGAAACGCAGCGTATACGAAGTCGCTGCCAGCTTTCTCATACTCAGTACCGAGATCGTCAACGAATAGCAACTCAGCCCGCTTTGCATCGCCGGCAGGATCTTCGTTATTCGAGAATGCCTCTCGCAGTGCGTTAGCCAGATCGGTTGCCTTCCAGTAGTAGTATTTATGAAACGGCGTATATGCCTCAAGCCCGTTATCAATCTCTTTGATAACTGGACGGTTTGCAATATCGATGTCATTCAACGTGGCAATCATGATGTGTGTTTTGCCTGTGCCGACAGGCCCGCCGAGTATCATGCCACCAAGTTCGCCCGCGACGATCTGCTTGGCGTACTCGATCGCTTTGCGATTGCCATCGTCCACTCGGCACGTCTCTAACGATGCGTTGATGAATCGCTTGTCAATCTTCGATCCGATAATCATTCTGTCCCCTTGCAAGTCTCAAACGCGTCGGCGTACTCGCCTGGACGCGTTACTACTCTACGCAACGATCCGTTGCCTATCGCGCTGTTGCTGTCAGGCATCTTTCCAGCCGCGAAGTCAGCAATCCACTTTCGCACCGTGTTTATCGTCCATGTCCAGCCAAGCAATGAAAGCCGATCCATGCAGCCGATTACCTCATTAACAGTGTAGCCTTCTTCGATAACCATCGCCTTCATGCCTTGTTGGATTGGTAGCCATGCTTTGCCCTTCGGACGAACGCCTCTTGTCTCAGCGAAATGCTCAGTTAGTCTAGTGAGTTCTTCATTCGGCATTCTTGTCCTCGGCTTGTCCGAGGGAGTAGTTTGATACTTACTAAGATCCTTGTTGACTTCTTCTACTACCTGTTTACTACTATGTACCCCGGTTTCCCATGTGTTGGATTCCCCGTGTTCCGGGTTTTCAGGATACGGCTCATCTTCTTGCTTCGACGTGCCTTTCGATTCAGTAACAGTCCATTTGCTGCCTACGAATAATCCTGATCCATCTGCTTGTACAGGTTCTGTTGCCAGATACCCGGCCGCTTTGAGTTCTTTGATTGCAGAGCTTAGTGATGTCTTGCTGTCCTTCGCACGCCTTAGCAGATCGTTATACCGTATCTGCCAGTTTGGTGGGCGCGACATTAGGTAGAGATGAAGCCCCTTTGCTTTCCAAGACAAGTCTGGATTCTCTACGACTTCGAGATAAGTGGTTTTGTATTTTTCGTTGCGTCGTTGTTCAAGCCGTATCAGTTCGCTCATGCTTACCAACTCCCATTGGAAGAGTGTGTGGGCAGTTCGCCCCAATGATGGAACGATTGCTAGGCAAGGCTCCGGCTCCCTGCCCACTTGGATAAGTATATCCTATCCCTGCGCCGAATCCAACTTACTCTCGGCCTGCTTCGCCTTCTTCTTCGCTTCCTTATATTCGACGAAAGTGATTCCGCACTTCGCACACGCCCATCCGCTACGCCACAAATGCCGCTTCCCGTCATTCATCACATCTCTCTTCATAAGTAGGATAAGTGCGTCGGAACTTAGACATCTCGTTGGTTATGTGCTCATCGTGATCCTGTAAGGGAGTCCCTCGCAGTAATGCTCAATCATCGTGTCAACCCACGACGGCTCTATGTATCCATCATATATGTGGTCGTAATACCAGGTCAGACATTCGAGGATTGCCTGTTTCAGGTCTAGATTCACTTTATCCTCCCATCTCGCTACGGATTGTTCCAACAGCGTAGAATACTCGTCGCGCCATCACTCCTCCTCGTCCATCTCCCACACCCCGAACCGATGTCCATTCTCCGTATAGAACTTCGCCGGCGGGATAGGCCAGCCAGCTCTTCGAAGTATATTGATAGCCTTCGCCGGATTGCACCCGAACCTGACGAAGCAATCAAGCACCGTCAGGCGATCGCCGTGACGCAGCGCGTTGAGGATGTCGTCAGTCTGAGACATCACGCCCCCTGAATACTATCGAGAATCTGATCTCGTGTTGTTTTCGGAAGAAAGTGCGCCAAGATAATGATCCCAAGGCCGATCACTTCTACCCCTAAATCGCGCCGTTGAAAGGCATATGATTCTTTTGGCAGGACACACATCTCATTAATGAGAACGGCTTGATCATGCACCATTCTCGCTATCTTCTTCTCTATCGCTTGATGAAATCTATCCATCAGAACAACTCCACTTGGCCGACAACGACTGGCGGCAGAGACTTGACGATGCGGTAGAAGAACTGATGCCCCACTTGCCGCATCTCAACCCTCTCGCCAGGTGGCAGCTGATGTCTCACCTCAGACACCCGTGTTGAAACGGCTGTCGTCTTCGCGGCATCCTGTAGCTCCCATCCGCCAATCCATCCACCGTGTGCGGCGCACAATGTTCTGTATACGCGAGCGGCGGCGGTTATGCTGTCTTCTGCGATTGATCCGGTATGCACGGTTCCTCCTCGGACAGCATGGCTATAGCAGCTTCGTATTTCTCGATCATGTCTACTGCCGACATTGTTGGTTCGTCCCACATCATCAGCAGGGCATCTCTCACTGGCATCAGCTCCGCGGCGATGCGCTCATCAATCCTCTGTGTGTCGTATTCTGGGTCTAGTAGCCCGTGCTGTATAACGCCCATAGACTCAAGCATCTCTCGAATCTCTCTCGCTATCTTCATCCTTCCTCCTTCTCCGCGGCCTCAATCCGACACGCTGGAAATACCACAATAGCTGAGCGCCGATCAATTCCACCCATTCGTCGCCAGACGCAATGATGGTATCGATCGCCATGTCTCCGTCATCCCATCGTGCGTTACCGTAAGTTGCCTCTTTATAGTCCACAGTTCCTCCTCAGTTGCAGCTGACAGGGTTGGCATCCTGCCGTCTTACGGTCGCCCTAAGGTGGTTGATGATCGTTGGCGACTCTGCTCGCGTCGCAGAACGCAGCCGCATAGCTTCATTTCGTCCGCCGCTCTATTTCGCTCGCCCAGGCGCCAATGGCATTAAGCATATTCATCGTCAATCGCGCCAGATCGCCGCTTGCCTGCTTGGTGGGTTCTTGGCCGCTATCTTGCCACAAATCGATCCCAGGCCCCCCTGGCTTCGTCTCAGAGCTTTCCAGGGCGATCATGTCTAGCGTTGACGGCCAGCGTTCGCCTGTTACCGCGTCCTTCACCTTGCCCGGAGTGGCGTCGAAGATCACTCGTTCGCCAATCATCGAGTGAACGTCGCATTGGATCTCGCCTTCTTCAGTCTTCATCCCGGCGTAGCGTTTGTTCCACAGGTTGAAGCTGGATTCCCCCTTCTTGTCTGTGTCAATCACAACGCGCCAGTATAGTTTCCCCCCCGTCTTTGCCGCGTTGTCGTATACGCGTAGAAGAGTGCCGTGATAAACCATCAGTCCACCTCCGCCGCACAGTCGGGGCAGTATAGATGCCCGCCAATCTCGGTAGCGGGATCGTTGTTGTCAGTACACCATCGGTCGCAGTTCCAGCAGCTATACATCACTCCTCCTTAAAATCGTGTTCGCCGCCAGCGGAACAGTTATTCGCTGATGGGCTTACAGTAGCCCCGGCGTCCTGTAGCATCGCGAGAAGCATCAGACTTTTCAGAGATTCGCCACACTTGTTGCAGTTCGTATCTAACATCACGCCTCCCTTCCATCTTGCTTGATGAGGTCGCGCAGCTTGACGCAGTTCACCAAAGAGAGCGGCAAGCCCATTGCAACGCCTTTCGATTCTGCGTACACCTCAACCTCATTCCACGTCATGCCAGCCATCGAGCAATGTCCGAAGAACTGGCGCAGTTCCTTCACACCACGCTTCCCTCTGAGCGTCGCGACAATCGGAAGTGCTTGCTGATATGCAACCGGCGGTTCCTTATCCCCGAATGGATCTTCGGCATCCAACATCTTCTCTGCTGGCTCTCGATCCGTCCTGCTATCCGCCTCTGGGTCATCCCCCCACGAGATAAAGAATGCATTTGCTACCAGATACTTGGCCGCTGCTGTGTTCCCTTTCATCACCGCCTTATCGCCAGAATCCATGCCGCTCCCAAGTCCCTCGGCATGAAGCGAATCAGTGCCATCCGTGAAATCCATTGACAGTTTGACAACCGCAAGAACCTTGGGCCCTTTCTCAGAGGGTATCACTTCGTGGCTCACAAGCTCAGCATGGCTCTGGACGGCAATGCCGCGACTGCTGAGTGCTGCATTTACCTTCTTCAAGATGGCCTCAGCTGATGCGTAGCGGTACTTATGGAAATCATTCACTGAGTCCTTCTGTACGTAGCCAACCTCGGCCATCACCTCGGCCATCTTTTGCACGAGAGTCTTGTCGCTCATTCTGCCTCCTCAAGTGCAAACCATGACAGCGTTGAGATCTCGCATAGAACGTCAAGATCCTCGAACGTAACAACAACCCTCGCTTGGCTGCCGACGATCTCTTGCACGGTCCCTAGCTTCTCCAAGAGCGTCAGCTTCGTTCCTTCGCTCATGTCTTTCCGCGTATATCGCTTCATTCCTTCCTCCTTGTCTACCAAAGATCTGTATTCGCTACGCTCGCTGCCTTCTCCCTCTCGCACTCTTCGGCCCACGCCGCGTCGTCATCCGCAACCAGCTGCGCGATCTCCAGCGCCTCTCGCTTGTCAGGTGCACGCAGAAACTGGAAGTCGGCCTCGATTGAGTAGCCTTGGATGCGGTTGTAGTACACTGCCAGCCCGTTCGCTAGGTGGTACTTGAGTTCGTGGTAGGGTTGCATCGCTCCTCCTTATTTGACGATCCGTCCCAAAACTCTCTCAAAGGCCATCAGAGAGCGGTTTGATGGCTTGTAGACATCCCGCTCGACGCAAGAGACATGCACGACGGTGTAGTGCATCGTGTCTGCCAGCTTCTGCTGCGTCAGCCCTTTCGCTAGTCGCGCCTCTTTGATTCGTTGTCCGATTGTCATTCGTCCTCCTCCTCGATTTCGTATCGCTCGCGCATGTTGTTCGCGAGGATTGATCGCTGTGTCGCCGTCATCGCCTCGGTGTGGATGATGCGGTTCATCGTTCCCTCCTTGTGTCGCATAAAAGTAGTATAACAAACCAATGCGAGAAGTCAAGAGGTTTGGACATTTGTACAATCCGAAGTGAAAGGGGGCCAGGTGCCCCTGACCCCCCACTACCAGCGAACTTCCCAAGGAGGTGGAAAGTGACCCATCTTATCACGTCTACCGTCAGTCGTCAAACACCTGTCCGCAGGCCAAACATTCCCACGTTTCCGGATCATCAAAAAGTTGCACAACCTCCTCTGATCCGCACGATGGACAGACGATGCGCTTCATCTAGACATCCCCCGCACGAAGAAACAAAACACTGCCAGCCATGACACGATCAACCCTGCCGCCGCTATTCGTCTTCCAGCGGTACCAAGCGGGCGTTTCAACAGAGCCCCCCAGGCCCCACGTCAATGCGCCACGTCCCTTCGACAAAGAACCAGTCAATGGGCACGACGAATTCGAACACGTCGCCATCCGAATGGATCACCTGGTATAGGCCATGCTCTGCGATCCGAATGGTAATCCTGTTTTTCGAAGTCGGTGACTGTCCCGGCAGATCGAGCGTATACGTGCCATCCTGTTCAGGAAGGACAAACGCAACTTCAATCCACTCAGCACGGCCAACAGCGGTTATCGTTGCCATCTGGGATGGAGTTCCTTGCATCAAAGATTTCGGCTGACACGTCAAGCCAATACCCGTTGTCGCAATCCAAGTATCGACGTATCTCGCCAAATTAGCCTGTGCGGAATCACTCAGCGAACTTATTAAGCTCTCTCTTTCTCTCCAGGCGTCCATGCTATGAATCGCCATGCACGAATCCCACGGATAGCCAGTCAACGGCAAGAGCGGAATCGGTAGGCCTGAAATCAGTTCGATGGGAGCCGTCCAGCCTGGAAACCAAATGCGGATGTTCTCTGTATTGCGTTCGGCATAATCCCTAAAGATGGTGTCGCCGGCGGCCTTGAGATCGCACTTCACCGTGACTTCTGTTAGCTCGTACTTGGACGCGCTGAAGCCAGTCGGATTTCCATACTGATCTATGCCAGGACGGAAGTCCAGCCGAATCAAATCCCCAGGCTGCACATTCGCGTCATACCCCAACGGCAGTCCGTTGATCTTCGGCGCATGGATCACGCCCTCACTCCCAATTAGAAGAACTTCCGTCTCGTGGATTACAGGCATGATGCACCCGCCCAGAGACACCAAACACAATAGCAATATCAGTCGTTTCATGTTACCTCCAAAAAAGAGAGGGGAGAGGGCTGTCTTGTCAGCAACCCTCCCCCGGCCATGCCTGCGCAAAGGAGGTAGAACGCGCAGGACTTGCTCTCGCGAGCTTTCATTTCAGTAGTCTACCACTCCACATCGAACCCGAAGAAGAAGCTTGTCTCAAATCCAGGAATAACTCCCGGCCCAGGCAAGTTCGACACGTAGCCAAGAAGCACACCGGCATTCAGCGTAAGCACGTCGGTCACATAGCCGATGATTTCAACCCCGCCAGTCCATCCAATCAGATCGATTGCATCCGGCAACGGCGCGTAATCGACGTCCCACCCCATGGACAAAACGACATCGACATCAGACAAATAGCTGAACACTAATTCGGTATCGAGCGCCAGTAGCCCAGAGAGGATGCTGTCTGCCCAGTTGTAATCACGTGTCATGATGAAATCCCCGGCGATAGAAAGCGGTCCCATGTCGATATATAGTGCGAGGAAATCGTAGCCGGCATACGCGCTGAACGGGTACGCCCCGCCACCGACATCCACGCTCTGCTCTGCCCCAAACTTCCAGCCGGCGAATGCAATCGCCGAAAAAGCCATCACGCCTACCAATGCTAACACTACTATTCGTTTCATGTTACCCCTCCAGTTGTTCGATTATATTCTCAGCCAGTATGTCCAATACGTCAGACAGCACACTCGCCAGATCGTCGTCCCATGTTGGTACTGTATTTGCTCCGTATGCCTCCAGCTTGCTAACTATCTTTGAAAGCTCAGCGTGTACATCTTGAACCTTCTCAGCAGTCGTGCCATCTCCATTGGCTGTCTTCCATATCCTCAGTGCGCCGAATCCGGCAGCAATAGCAAGGCTGATAGCCGACATTATGGTCTTCAAAATATCAACTCCCTTTCAAGTTTTTAGCCATGCCCAAGATTTCCCTCTAGCGATATGTGATATATTCGATCGATCTACTCCGAATTTCTTAGCTATGAATTTCTGAGACTTCTTTCCTAATAATGATCTGATAACTATAACGTCATCTTCTGTAAGTTTAGATAGATTGCTGTCTGATCCTCTTACAGGTTTATGTAGCCCAGTCCTAAATGCGTGTAGTTGATTCTCTGATGGAATTAGATACTCTAAATTTTCAACGCGATTGTTTATTTTATTTCCGTCGATATGATTCACCTGTTTCCCGATAGGACATTCACCAAGAAACGCTCTAGCAACTAGCCTGTGACATAAATGGTCAGGTGCGCTGTCATCTTTATTCAACCATACCCTTGCATAGCCAGTAGAATGAATGTTCGGTTTCAGGATTCGTCCAACGAATGTACTCTTATAGGCTTTAATCCTTCTAACTCGGCCTCGATCACTAACATCATAGATTCCTTCAAACCCTAAAATTGGTAGCCATCGTTCCTTGTCGCTCATGTTCCCCCTTTTGAAATCCTAGCCATCAATGTAGCACAGATCGGATGATTGAACAAGTCAAACCACCTCACTTTTCACGATAGAGGGATTGGTACATCAGCCATGCCGCAAAGAGAAACACCATCCTGAATGCCAGAGCAACCGGGCCCCAGACGAACGATTGCCATCCTTCAAGAGAATATCGCACGAGAACATGGAAGAAGACAAACACGCCATACATCCCGATGAAAGCCCCGGATATACACAGCGACAGCGACACATTAGAGTGCGACGTGCGCCATACCTGGGAAGCACGATAGGCGACGGCCCCCTGAAGAAGGATCGCAATCGCATAACAGATCAAACCTATCACATCTATCGCGTATTGGCTCATGTTATTTTCCTAGGTTGTTCACCTGTCTCCGTATGTGTTCCATCGTCTCTGTGCGCCTTTCTCGTTGAGCCACAGCAAGCTCATCAATAGATCGCATCAGACCAGTCATGGCGATTGCGTTTTTCTCAACGGCCTCCGTTACTCTCTCGGTTACCTTAGAGTGCCGTTCCCATACCTTGCCAAGCAACACAATCAGCCCCGCCGCTATACCAACCGCCCCACCCTGGATGATTAGCTCCACATTCCACCGCCCTCTATTCGTCGATTATACTATGATTGGTCCCCGTCGAAAACTCTCTCAAGATTCCACTTCGCCCAATTGCCGCCCCAGACCGGATGACGGTTATCATCAATCACGGTCCCTTTCAGTAGCTTCTCATCCTCACGTGAGATCTCAAACGTCGTCTCATTCGCGCCGATAGCTCGATCAATATCCAAAGCGAGATTCATCACTCGCATGTAGCTGCCCCCGCTTGCTGCCAGAGGGACGATTCTCGTGATGAGCTCGCCGATAGTCATCGGGTGGCCATCGACCATTGGGACATCAGTCCCCCGCAGGATCTCGATTTGCTGCCCGATGTTCAACGTCCGTTTGTTCATGTTTGTCTCCTATGCTGGTTCCCTGAATGCTAGGTATCGCAATACTCCGCCGATATCACACGTAATCAAACCTTCATGTCCAATCGCCAGCGTAACCGAGTCGGTTGCGACGATGCCTTGGATTGTCATAACCGCCCCGCCGGCAACCTGCATCTTTATCTCGCTCCCGGCTGTCAGATACACATCGCCACCCGCCTCAATGTGGGTATCAGTCGCCGCGTATACGGTCCCAGTTGTCGACCAGCGAAGGGATCCAGTTGCATTAAGCAGAAGATAGGTTGTCGCATTCACTCCATACCAATAGTTGCTCGATGGATTGAATGCCTGAATCGGCCCAACAGCTGAATACCCTGTACCTCTGAAGTCCCCGCAGTTGACGAACGCGTGAGAGTTCATGTTGAGATCGGCTAACAGCGTTCCGGTTATCGATCCGGATATAAGGATGCCCGATCCTGTCCACTTGAAATAGCTAGAGGCATCGCCGATATTGAACAGGGCATTGACGCCACCTTCCCCCAGCCAGAAGCCCGCCGTGTTGTCCGCATAGCTTGTCTTGCCTAACTTGATCGCCCCGGCATTCGCCAGCGTGATCGTCTGCGCGTCAAGCGTCCCCGTCGTCAGCTTGCTAACCGTCAGCGTGGCAATCTTCCCGTCCGTAACGGCTAGATCGGTGATCTGATTCGTGCCAATAATGTTCACCGTCGCGTCTAGATTGATGGACGATACCTTGATCGACAGCGTTCCGGCTACCGGATTGAACCTGAAGTAGTACGCTCCATGTTCGGCATAGAGTCGCCCAACGTTATCCATGTACGTCTTCCAGTTTGCTCCATCGCTATATCCCAAGTAGTCGGTAGTGATATAGAGTCCGGCGCTGCTCGGCACACCTGGAAGCGCCCCAGGAATGCCACCTGGAATATCCGTGATGTTGATTCCAGAAAGGTCGTTCACGCCCAGCTTGGGAGATAGATCAAACTCCTCCCCCTTGTTGGCGAATGTTAGAGTGATGTCCCCCGGCTTGCCGGTTACGTCGCTTTTCCTGATCTCCATCACTCGAACGTCAGTCGTGATATCAATCTCCGGATTATCTACTTGGACCAATGCCCCGATGGTGAATGAATCGATAGACTCGCCCGTCAGTTGATAGAGGTCCGCTTGATCGATCCAGTACGTATACGCTGGCTCTGAAATGACAGCCAGGTATGCCACAGCCGCGGCGTAAAGTTCAGCCGCTGTCGTGTAGCGCTGATCCGTCCAATGATGAGTAATCGTCCCATACGTCGCGGTGTTGTTCGTGATATAAGCGTTGCTCGATGGCTCTTCTGAGGTGATGCCAATCTGATCCGCGCCCGCATTGGCCCCATGAGGATAGAGCTTCGTTACAAGCCCTGTGAGGTCCTTCTTTCGGCTTATCGACTTCATGTTGCGTCCATAGTCCACATAGGCTGTAATGGTCGTTGGTGGCACGATGAGGTTGAGCGTCCACGGATAGCTCGACGTGTCGAACGTCCAGAAGTAGCCAGACTGGAAGCGCTTCGGAATATCGAGAATCGCTTTCAGAAGCGACACACCCCGTGCCCATTCGTAGAGGTAAGACTCAGAGAAGGCACATGTCCCTATCACCCAGCGTCCGGTTCCTTGTTCGGCGAGGATCGCAGCAATAGCCGCGGTTGTCCCCGCCGGAGCGCCCGTGTAGAACGTATCATCGAATTCGTCATCCATTAGCGTTCCGAGAACATGCTCACACTCGAACCGCTGATATTCTTCCCCTCCCTTTTGATCTTTCCAGCTCGTGAGGATCCGGAACAACTCAACCCGCGTGTCGCCGTCGAATATCTCGGCATAGCGCAGCTCTTGAATCTCAGAAAGGTGAGTGTCGTCTAGTGGCACAGAGAACCATGCCCGCCCGACTTCGTTCGCTCGGAGGTGATAGGCAACGTCGAAGGCGAGGGGAAGATAGGCCACCTTATTGAGGCTAGTGTCGTAAATGATTACAGGTGCGTTCATAAGTACCTCGGTTTGTGGCTAGTCTCAAAGTCAGCGTCCCTGGTTCCGTCGTCATCCTTCCATTGTAGTTCATTCGTCCCGGCGTAGAGTTGAGGAAACTTGCCCGTGAAATATCGCGTCGCATTCACGCCATTGAGTTCGACGGTTTGCTCGTCTACGTCGATCACGAGAACGTCGCCCGCTATCAGTGTCCCGGTGTAGCCCATTGACTGAGTAACGTAAGCAAGGGCCGCGATCTCGGCAGAGCTGACGGCGGTGATCGTTACCGCGCCATGTTTCCATCTAGATGCGAGCGCAATCATGGATGGAGCCGCAGCAATATCTATAGTCCCCACGACTGTAACGGAACCAACCGCCGCAAGAGAGGAAATGATTACAATAGGAATAATGCCAGATGCGATTCTGTCTCCATCCGCTGCCAACGAAGACACTGCCTGAACGATACAATATGCCAGCGTTCTGTAATCCGCAGTTAAACTAGAAATCGCCACGATGGATGCGCTAGCCAGAGTCCGCGAGCCACCTAATAGAATCAACGAAGGAACGGAAATTATCGTCACGTCTCCAGACGCAATCCAGTTTCCTGAAGCGGAGAGAGAGGCTCCGGACAAAAGGGCAACAGCTCCCACGCGAATCCTTCCGGCAGAAGCGGTTACTAAAGGGACTGATGAGATAGACGCATTCGCATAAGCGATGTTGTCCCACGTCAAGCCGCTAGGCAGTATAGCCGGAGGAGTAAAGCTGGTCGTGATTGTAGATGTTCCCCCACTATGTTTATAGATCATGGACGCTGGTGCTACTGTAAGATCACAAGACCATAAATTATTCAAATCATCCCATGCTAGTCCGCTAGGATCTGCTGCCGGGCTAGCAAAACTAGTCGTTATTGTTGAGGTTCCGCCAGAATGTTGATATATGCGCCCAGGGTCTATAGCGTCGCACGACCAGAGGTTCCCGGCATTATCCCACGTAAGATCATAAGGGGCTGCCGCAGGCGACGCGAAGCTGGCTGTAATCGTAGAAGTTCCGCCAGAGTGATGGTAAATTGCTTGAGCATCAGTATCACATGACCATAGATTGTTAGCATTATCCCACGTGAGACCGAGAACTAGAGTTGAGGGACTAGCGAAGCTGGTCGTGATTGTTGCGGTTCCGCCAGAATGCTGATAAATTTTATCTAAAGCACCACCAGAACACGACCACAGATTGCCGACATTATCCCATGTCAAACCAGAGGGGACACCAGGAGAAGAAAAACTTGTTCGAATCGTAGAAGTTCCACCAGAGTATTGGTATATTTTCCCAGTCCATCCATCACACGACCAGAGGTTACCGGCCATCATTCATCACCAGCGCCTTGTTGACTGCCAAACTCCTCATGTGGATGTCATGGTCGCATATAGCATCGAAGTCAACGGCAATAGGGAATCCCGCCTCTCTAACGCTCTCGCAGAAGTAGAAGTCTTCTGACAGCCCTTCGGTTCCAAATTCGTCATCATATCCAAACTTGAACGCCGGACGCTGAACCTTCTCCATCACCTCGCGTTTGATAAGAGTACATGCACAGGTTGTCACGTCTACATGCTGGGCGCCTTCTCCGTGATGAGGAAGATACCCTCCCCTATCTTCGTCCCATCTGAACGACATCGGCATCAGGTGGTCTTGCCATATCTGAACCAGCCCGGCAACCATTGGCAAATCATGGGCAAGCAAGCGATCCAAGATGTCCGGCTTTGGAATCGTGTTCGCATCGAGAAAGAACAGATACGAGTATCGTTCTTTCAAAAACTCTTTGTGGCACAGATTCCTTGCACGATCCCACGGCTTCACGTTCTGTGGAGCAAACACCTTCAAGTCATACTTGCCAGATCCAAACCACGCGAGAAGGTTCATCGCATTATCTGTCGCGATGTTCCCCAGATTCGGAATGGCGATGAAGATGCTTGGCTTCACTATTCTCCTAGCACATCGTGGCGATTCTGCGCGACGGATTGAATGTTGAATAGTTTCGACTTGCTACCGTCTGGCCTGTCTTTCTGTGGCCGCCATGCACGCCCTTTCTCATTTGCTGCTGTTTCATTCAGTTGTTTGATTAGTCCGCTCTTCTTTCCCTTGATCACAAGCCACGTCGCATCGTCACAGACACATACAGCCCCCTCTGTCTTCTTGCCATGCGTTTCTGGATGATCCTCATAAGCAACAACGTCAACCTGTTCGTATACCTCCCCCCACCAAGAGGGCCATTCAAACTGACATTCTTTCTCGGTGCGGTTTTTCTTAATCTTCACCTCGAATGCTTTCATAATCCTCCTATAAATACCTCGGCTCATGCGCCGTCTCAAAGTCTGCGTCACGGCTCGCGTCGTCGTCTTTCCATATCAGTTCGTTCGTTCCCACGTAGAGCTTCGGGAATGTCCCCGTCATCAGCGAGCGCACATTCGTCTTGTTCAGTTTGACGGTCATCGCGTCGGTATCAATCACGAGCACGTCACCTGCTGCAAGCGTGCCGGTATATCCGAACAACTGAGTGATGTAGGCAATGGCGGCGATCTCGGCTAAACTCACTGCCGTTATCGTCACCGCCCCGCTTGCAACCTTCACGCCAGCCGACACCATAGACGCCACGGCAAGGATGGCCACGGCGGCAAGGACACCTCCAACAGCTTTAGCAATCAGCGACGCAATTACCTGAATAGCAACAGTGGCCGAAGCGATCCTGCCCCCGTCTGCTGCTAGCGATGCAATCGCCTGAATGGCAGCAGCGGCTACAGCATGAACTCTGCCTGATATAGCAAGCGAAGCAACAGAATCGATCGACACCACGCCGGCCAATCTTCTGAAAGCGTCTACGTCCAACGACGTTATCGCGTTGATTGCAGCAAGCCCTTGCTGTATACGTAGCGGATCCGCTTCCATCGACGCGACGGCCACGAGCGCCGCAATTGCCGAAGCAATCCTGTCGCCATCCGCCCCTAGCGATGCGATTGAGTTGATGTCGATTGTCCCCGATCCGATCCTGTTTGCGGCACAAGCCATGGCCGCAATGGACTGGATTGCGCAGAAGGCATAAACAACATCTATCCCTGTAGCCGTTGCAATGAGTGACGATATAGCGTTGATTGCAACAATCGCCGAAGCAATCCGATCTGCGTCAATGGCGAGAGAGGCTGAAGAGTTGATGTCAACAGCAGCTTGACGTTTGCCGTATGCCTGTGCCTCTATTGACGCAATGGCCACGATGGACGCGATAGCCGAAGCGATTCTGTCCCCATCCGCCACAAGCGAAGGAACGGCGTTGATGCTTGCAGCGCCACCAGCAGTCCTATTCCCGCCCGCTATAAGCGACGCGATAGATTGAATGGCAACGGCGGCCAATCGAAGCACATCGCCATCAAGAGTCAATGTTGAGACGGATTCAATCGCGGCCACCGCCGAAGCAATGAGATCGCCGTCAATGAACATCGAAGCGGCAGAGTCAATCCCTGTCGCCCCCGAGAATGTGCATGTGGATGTACCTGTCACTGACGAAACTATAGCGAATGCTGCCATTCCCCTGCATAGCGCATTCGCGTCTAGAGACATTGACGCCACAGCGTTGACATCCACCGCGCCAGACATCACTAAGTTTGCTGCTGCGGTAAGAGCCGCAGCCGCACTGATCGTCGCTCTAGCTGCCCGTATCCGCGCAGCCAAGGCCACAAGAGACGCCACCGATTGAATCGAACACAATCCAGGGCGAACTCTCAGCGGTTCGGCAGTCAATGACGCCGATGATTCAATCGCGGCCAATGCTGATGCAATCAGGTTTCCGTTGATTTCTAGTGCCGAAACAATGGCAAGCGCGGCGATGGCAGAAGCAAGCTTGTCGCCATCTATCACAAGCGACGTGCTCGCCTGAATCGCAGAAATAGCCGAAGCAATCCTGTCCCCGTCAACAGACAGCGATGGGACTGAGCTAATCGCGGTCGCTACTCCCCTCTTGCGGTAGGAAAGAGCGATCAGCGACGATATTGCATCAACCGCAGAGACGGCGGCAGCGGTTCGGTTTCCGAAAGCGGCCAATGATGCTGCGACAGAGATGGATGTCTCGCCATTTTTTATCGCGAGACCGACTCCCCCTGTCGAGCCATACATCGCCGCGCCGTACAGATTACGCCCGTAAATGGTTGTCTCCTATAACCCCAATATCTCTTCAAGCAACGCGACTCGGTCCCTTAACTTGGCCACGCTGTTCTCATTCGCTGCCGGTCCACGATCCTTCAACGCCCGAATCGCGTCCTTGCGCTTGTCAGCCTTCGCTACGTCAATTTGAGTTGTCTTGGGCATTAAAGCACCGCCTTCTCTGCTGCTGATTTCTCAATCTCCGTAGCCGCGATTTCGTTCAGCCGTGTGAACTCCTCACTGGCAGACATATCACCATTGAGCATCTGGACAATCTGACTGCGAAGGATGCCTATC
>Ga0180732_1000299_pt1 | contig 45500 bp, 41 predicted proteins | sample KR11_01MetaG_FD_148674 | JGI IMG/M metagenome (GOLD analysis project Ga0180732, IMG submission 148674) | Groundwater microbial communities from the Olkiluoto Island deep subsurface site, Finland - KR11_0.1 MetaG | ecosystem: Environmental > Aquatic > Deep subsurface > Groundwater | place...
TTACTTCTGATGAAAAGAGAAAATCAAAACCTGCCAGATTTATTCCTGTCTTTTTACAGAAATGTTTTGCTGATTTTACTGCCGCTTCCTGCAGGTCGGGATCAGCATCAAAGTCTAAAACAGCGCCGCTTGCCAGGCTGGTACAAAATTCTTCTGCATTGTTCTGAATACGCCAGTAGGAAATAAATTTTTGCCCTATCACAACAACTCTTAAGCTTCTGCTTTGTGAAGGGATATATTCCTGTATCAAAAACCCTGTATGGCCTGTACTTTCAAAAATTTCAGCTCTGTTCAAAGCATCTTCTAAATCTATTGCTGAGTTTAACAAAAAGACATTATCGCCCTCTCCGCCCCAGTCAAATTTAAACACAATGGGAAAGCTGAATTTTTCCAGGATAGTATCAAAATCTTTTTTAAAAGAATCAACATTGAAATATATTATAGATTCTGGATGAGGAACTTTTGCTTTTCTAAAAAGATGAATCTGGCCTGTTTTGCCTGGGTATTTGAACTTTGCTTCATAATCAGGAAATACATTGGAGCAGTTTTTACTTGCCATTTTGTAAAGCGCTTCATCGCAACCCTGGGACAGAATTACGGCATCAGCAGCCTTTATTGCGGCAAGATCATTATCATCAGGCTTGCGTCCCGCACAGATTATATATTTGTCTGCCCCAAAACAGGGATGAAATGAAACTATCATCAATAACCGAATCTTCTCAAAGCCTTAGTGTCTCTGCTCCAGTTTTTCTGTACCCTTACGAAAAGCTTTAAAAAAACCTTGGCGCCGACCATCCTTTGAATTTCCATGCGAGCCTCCTCGCCTATTTTTTTAAGCTTGCTCCCATTTTTTCCTATTATTATGCCTTTCTGGGAATCACGCTCAACATGAATGGTTGCACATATTTTAACAAGAGAACCTTTAGCGTCTTCGGAAAAAGAATCAACAGTCACTGCTATTGAGTATGGTATTTCCTCACCGGTTAAACGAAAAACTTTTTCACGAACCATCTCGGCAGCAATAAAGCGTTCCGGCATATCAGTGACGACATCTTCGGGAAAGAATGGGGGGCCATTCGGAAGAATGCGCTCCATTGCCTTGATAAGCTCTTCAACCTGTGTTCCATGTTTTGCAGAAACAGGTATAATTGATTCAAAGGAGTAAGCCTTTGTCCATTTATCTATGATAACAAGAAGTTCAGGTTTTTTTATTAGATCTATCTTGTTAAGGACAAGAATGACCGGTCCTTTCTGTTTTTCAAGTCGTTTTATCAGAAGTTGTTCAGACTCAGGATCGGGATTTGTCACGTCTAAAACAATCAGGATGAGATCAACATCAGCCAGGGCCGAAAGCGCAACATCAACTATTCTGATGTTTAATGGACCTTTTGCTTTGTGGACTCCGGGTGTATCAATAAAAACTATCTGAGAGGAAGGTCTGTGCACTATCCCGATTATACGATTGCGTGTGGTCTGTGGCTTTTTGGAAGTAATTGAAATTTTCTCGCCGATCATCCTGTTTAAAAGAGTGGATTTCCCGACATTGGGAGCACCGGCAATGGTTACAAATCCTGATTTAAAGTCAGCAAACCTGTTATTTGGCTTTTTCAAAGGTCTTCCTGTAACAACTTTTCTATAGCATCCCACGCATCATCTTTACCCTGACGTGATTTTATAGAAAACAGTATCAAGTTCTTCTTATCAACTGATAGAGCTTTTGATATGGAAAGATGTTGCTTAATCTGTTTTGTTTTTGACAGCTTATCAGCTTTTGTCAGTATAAGAACTGCCGGAATTTTATAATGATAAAACCAGTCCATAAGATCTAATTCATAGTTACCGGGCATACGCCGTATATCCATAATTAATACAATCCCTTTTAAAGTTTCTCTGGAGGTAAGATATGTCTCAATCATGGGCCCCCAGGTTTTCTGTACAGACACAGGGACCTTTGCGTACCCGTACCCTGGAAGATCTACAAAGGAAAATTTCTCATTTATTAAAAAAAAGTTGATAAGCTGTGTACGCCCAGGTGTTGAACTTGTCTTAACAAGACGCTTTCTATTTAACAGCGTATTAATGAGAGAAGATTTGCCGACATTGGAACGTCCTGCAAAAGCTATTTCAGGCAAGACCGCCGGAGGATACTGAGACGGCTTAACAGCGCTTGTAATGAATTCAGAGGATTTTATTATCATTTAATATAGTTTTTAAGGTAATAGTTCACCGCCCGCTTCTCTCAAGACACAGAGGACGCAGAGGTTGTTTTTTTTATTGCTTTCCGTTGAGAGGACGGAAAACAATAAGAACCAGCCCTTTTGGGGCATTCTGTAACACCTCGCGATGGTAAGGCAATGAATAATAGTGCATTAAAATTAAATTGTTATGCAGCAAAGCTGCTGAGTAGTTTTCTTTTGCCGTCCTCTCAACGGCAAAAGAAAAATTATCTTCCCTCTGCGCCCTGCGTCTCTGCGGTGAGCCGTTGCAATTTTGTCACATAGGGCTGAACTGTTACTATAAAATTAATAGAATACCTTCAATATTCAATCTTCAATCGACAATTATCAACTACACCACCTTGTTGAGCGGATACTCGATTATACCTTCAGCGCCATTTTTAAGGAGTTTGGGCATAAGCTCCCTGACAATATTGGAATCTACGACTGTTTCTACTGAAAACCATTTTGACTGATAAAGTGGCGCTACTGTTGGAGCATTCAGGCTTGGGAGCAGAGATACAATATTTTCAATTTTTGATTCAGGCACATTCATTTTAAGCCCGACCAGTTTTTCACCTAAAAGAGCCCCTTTGAGTAAAAGAGCTATCTGTTCTATCTTTTCTCTTTTAAAAGCATCCTCCCATGCATTGTGATTTGCGATAAGCTGAGTATTGGTTAGCATCAGTTCCTTTATAATACGGAGTCCATGCGCCTTTATGGTGCTCTCGGTCTCAGTAACCTCAACTATGGCATCGGCAAGCCCTGAAACAGCCTTTGCTTCGGTTGCACCCCATGAAAATTCAATTGAAACATCAATACCCTTTTCAGAAAAATATCTTTTTGTAAATTCAACCAGCTCTGTTGCTATTTTTTTCCCTCGAAGGTCTTCTGGTTTATTAATTGGCGAGTCATAAGGAACAGCCAGCACCCATCTTGCAGGGCGCGAGCTTACCTTGGAGTAAACAAGATCGGCAACAACGCGAACATCGGAGCTGTTTTCAGCAATCCAGTCCTTTCCGGTCAGGCCTGCGTCAAGAGTTCCATTTTCTACATAACGTGACATCTCCTGAGCCCTGCAAATCGCACATTCAATCGAGTCATCATTAATCTCAGGGAAATAACTTCTTCCATTAATGTTTATTTTCCATCCTGAACGTTTGAAAAGAGCTATTGTAGCATTCTGCAGGCTGCCTTTTGGAATACCCAGTTTTAATTTGTTGCTCATTTCTTATATACCTCCTCAGGATCAAACAAAGGCTTTCCAACAATCTTTATTGATCCATCTTCATCAACTCTTTTATAAAAACAGCTTTTATGACCCGTGTGGCAGGCCGCACCTCCAACCTGTTCGACCTTCAAAAGAACTGTATCATCATCACAATCTATTCTTATCTCTTTTACGAGCTGCATGTTTCCTGAAGTTCTCCCCTTGATCCAGAGTTCCTTTCTTGTGCGGCTGTAAAATGTAGCCTTGCCTGTCGAAAGGGTTGTCTCCCAGGCTTCTTGATTCATAAAAGCGAGCATTAATACTTCCCCTGTTTTATAATCCTGGACTATAGCGGGAACTAAGCCTCCGATTTTATTAAAATCAAGTCTGATCATGAGTATAAGCCTCGTTAATTTGAAAATTTTCAGATAGTTATACTACGCACTGCCACAGATTGAGCTTATTTGTCATTTCGACTGAAAGGAGAAATCTTAAGATTCCTCACGTTCGTTCGGAATGACAGAAACGCAAGTTATAACCGTGTCAAGTATAATAGATTAAAACGCAACTTCTCAATAAGTTCGGGCAATAGCTCATGGATTCCATCCTTCGCTGGAATGACAGACACCTAGACCCAATCGTCATTCCCGCGAAGGCGGGAATCCAGAGAATAATCGCAAAATATGATTTACCCGAACTTGTTGAAAAGTTACATTAAAACTTGATTAGATAACTGTATCATGTAATAATGTCAAATTATTTTTCATTCTAACGGATTCTTGATAATTGGCTGAATGTCTGGTAATATATCAATTTAATATAGAACTTATTTTAAAAATACATCCGCAGCCGGTTTACTTTGAGACCTTTGAAAAATGTTCAATTTTGTTCAAGTTCAAGGAAGGCGAAAATTTTAAATGCAGGAATACATTGAGTATTTCGAGGCTTAAAATTTGAGTCTGACGCCGAAATTGGGCAAAAGGGGGCGTTTTGCAAAGGTCTCACTTTACATAAAGCTAACTTATTGTAATTATATTGATTTTACTCTGTGCTCTGTATTGAAGGTATCTGTATAACATGACTAAACAAAAAAGCAAATCTGACATATTGGAAAAGCGCGCCAAGCGAGAAAAAGGAAGATTTATTACAAACATTTTCTTATGGTTTACCAGGCTTATCGTATTAATAATATTATCAAGTGCCTTTGCCATAGGCGGGATCTATTTTTACCTAAGCGGAGATCTTCCTAAAATTTCTTCTCTAACTGATTATCATCCTCCAATTATTACAAGTGTTTATTCGGATGACAACAGAAAAATTGCCGAATTCTATAATGAACGCAGAATCGTTATCCCCCTGTCTGAAATGCCTGCAATGCTCATAGACGCTTTTGTCGCAGCAGAGGATGCAAGATTTTTTAAGCATAAGGGAATAGATTTTTTAAGTATTATCAGAGCTTATCTTAAAAATATCGAGGCTGGTACAATAGTTCAGGGTGGAAGCACTATTACTCAGCAGGTTACTAAGTCTTTCCTGCTGACACCTGAAAAAAATTATACCCGCAAAGGAAAAGAAGCCATTCTTGCATATCGCATAGACAAAAAATTTACCAAAGAAGAAATTCTCTTTCTATATTTGAATCAAATATATCTCGGACATGCCGCGTATGGAGTGGAAGCTGCTGCAGAAAATTATTTCGGCAAATCCGCTAAAGACATGAACCTTGCTGAATGCGCTATTTTAGCAGGGCTGCCCCAGGCTCCCAGCAAATATTCACCTTTCATAAATCCTGAAAAAGCAAAGCAACGTCAGATATACGTTCTAAACCGTATGGTTGCCGAAGGCTATATTACAAATATTCAAGCAACTGAAGCTATAAATACTAAACTGGATATAAAACCGCGGCGCAACTGGTATATTGAAAAGGTTCCTTTTTATACAGAGCATATAAGGCGTTATATTGAAAAAAAATACGGGCCTGATGCTTTATATAATGATGGCCTCAAGATTTATACCGCCGTCAATATTGAGATGCAGAAGGCCGCAATAAAAGAGATAGAAAAAGGTTTAAAGGCTCTTGACAAACGCCAGGGTTATCGCGGCTCTCTTAAACATCTCGCAGAAGAAGAAATCGAAACTTTTTCAAAAGAACTCCAGGAAGAATTTGAAAAAAATCCTATTGAAGAAGGAAAGATAGTTAGGGGAGTAGTAATTGAAGTTAATGACACTAACGATACAGCGACTGTTCGTATTGGAAATGCTCAGGGAATAATTAATATTAATAGCATGCGCTGGGCAAGAAAGCCGGATACCGAAGTCTCCTATTATGAAACCAGAGTTGAGCATCCTGGAGAAGTCCTAAACTTTGGCGATGTTATATTAGTAAAAATTAATAATAAAATAACTGATTCCGATCTGTGGGAACTTGAACTGGAACAGGAACCAAATACACAGGCAGCGCTGCTTTCTATTGAGGCTGAAACGGCTCATGTAAAAGTAATGGTTGGAGGAAGAGACTTCAGGGCAAGCCAGTTCAACAGAGCCATCCAATCGAAACGTCAGCCCGGGTCAGCTTTTAAGCCTATAATCTATGCTGCCGCAATTGACAAAGGATATACTCCGGCCAGCGTTATAATAGATTCTTCGATAGTATTTGAGGATACAGAAAACAACTTTGTATGGAAACCCAAGAATTATGAAGAAAAATTCCACGGCCCTACCCTTCTGCGCGATGCCCTTGCAAAGTCTCGTAATGTGGTAACCATCAAAATTTTAAAAGATATCGGTATTGATTACGCAATAGATTACGCAAAAAAACTTGGCATAACTTCAAACCTGAACAGGGATCTTTCAATAGCTCTGGGGTCTTCAGGCATGTCTCTGCTGGAGATTGTAAGAGCTTACTCTGTTTTCGCCAATCTCGGCTACTTCATCGAACCTGTTTTCATAACCAAAATAATTGACCGGAACGGCGATGTGCTTGAGGAGGTTAGTATCAAAAGAAAAAAGGTGATAGATCAGAGTACAGCCTATATAATTACCAGTCTGCTTGAAGGAGTGGTCAAATATGGAACAGGCCGGAGGGTACGGGAATTGAACAGACCGGTTGCCGGCAAAACCGGCACAACAAATAATTTACATGATGCCTGGTTTGTGGGATACACTCCTCGTTATATTACCGGGACATGGGTAGGCTTTGATGATGAAAGCTCCCTTGGTAAAGGTGAAACGGGTTCCAGGGCCGCAAGCCCAATATGGCTTGGTTTCATGAAACATGTGCTTGCCGATAAACCTGTAAAGGTCTTCCATATACCGGAAGGAGTGGTTTTTTCTAAAATTGATGCTGAAACAGGACTTTTGCCTATTCCTGAATCTAAGAAAACAATATTTGAATGCTTCAAGGAAGGAACTGTACCGACGGAATATACCAAAAAGCCGGATTCAATTAATGAACCGGAAAACTTTTTTAAATCAGACATGTAAGGGAACCGTTAACTGTGAACCGTGAACCGTTACATCATCTTCCGCAAGGGAGCTATCAGGTATAATCTCAAGTGATTTAATGTTGAACCTTTTTTTAAGTGTTTTTACATTAAAATTTTTTATTCCCCTCATCTTTGAGATACTCCTGGGATGAACTTTTATTTCGACTGAATCACAACTGTCAATCCCCTCAGACTCAATGATAGAAGAAGCCATCTCAAAAAATATCTCCGAATGAACAAGATGTCCGAAAGCCGGGTGATAAGGACCAGCTAAAATTGCTGTTTCTCTTTCAAAATGCTCAGATGCCTGAATACCCATACGAATTACCTGTATTTTTTTTTGTCTGAATATCAGGTAGATATCTTTCGCAAGTGTAACGCTTTTTTCAAGGGACAGGGGAATATATTTTCCTTCTTCATAGTATCTTGACAAAATACTGTTTTTAAGGACCAGGGTAGGATATATTCTTACGAAATCAGGAGAAAGTGCAGCAATTTTTTTTGCTGAATATAAGGACATTGACCCGTCATCGCCGGGCAGCCCAATCATCATCTGAATACCGACCTCATAATTTCTTTCCTTTAGGGTACTGACTGCTTTTTCTGTGTCCGAAGATGTATGCCCCCGTCCAGCTAAAAAAAGCACTTTATCATCCATTGACTGAGCGCCGATTTCAACCGTGGCAACAGGAAATTCATTTAAAATATCCAGCCTTTCGGAATCTATGGTGTCAGGACGCGTGGAGAATCTAATGCTGTCAACTCTTCCTTCAATTACAAATTTTGTTGCCTCACGAAGTAAAGACTTTATTAAATCAATTTTGAGTCCAAGAAAATTACCGCCAAAAAATGAAATTTGAACCGAACCTCTATTACTCCTTTTGTAATTTAAAAATTGATTTATATGTAAACCAACCTCTTCAGTAGATGGAATCTTTTGTTTTACTCCTGTTATGGCTGATTGATTACAAAAAACACATTTATGTGGGCACCCCATATTAGGCAAAAAAACCGGGACAATAAAAGGCTTCTCAGATCTTCTCATAAGTTTTTATTTTTGTAAAAGCTCAGCCACAAAGGAGAGAATTGAACATTGAAGACCAAAGCAATTGAATATTGAATATTGAATATTGAAGGAATTCTGTTAATTTATAAAAAACAGAGCGAAGCGATTCCTCAAATATTCAATATTCAATTGACAATATTCAATTTTGTTCCCACTAACCAGTAACCAGTGAATTATATTATAAGCTTGGTGCCTTAGTGTCTTTGTGGCTGAACTATTACTTATCTTTCAGAACTTCAATAGCCTTTCTGGCGGCATCCTGTTCCGCCATCTTTTTGCTCTTGCCAATTCCTTCTGTTCTTACTTCGCACAAATCCAGCTCGACATTGAAGGTCTTGTCGTGATCCGGGCCGCTCTCCTGAAGCACTCTGTATTGAGGTATTATCTTATGACTTTCCTGAACAAGCTCCTGAATGCGGCTCTTATAATCGTAATTATCCATCGAGGCAGCAATAGAATTATTCAGCAAATCGGAAAAATGGTTTTCAACCATCTTAAATGCTTCATCAAAGCCGCCATCAATATATACAGCGGCTATTACCGCCTCAAAAGTATCAGCCAATATGGAATTTTTTTCGCAGCCGTTTGTTTGGATTTCCCCCTTGCCGAGCCTTAAAAAAGAACCCAGGTCAATTGCACGGGCTATATTCGCGAGTTGAGACTCATTAACAAGGCCTGCGCGCATTCTTGAAAGATCACCCTCATTTAAGTCGGGATAACGCTGTATAAGAATATGCCCCACAATAAGGTTTAATACCGCATCTCCAAGAAACTCAAAGCGCTCATTATCCTTTATGTTTGCATTATCTTGCTCATTAACAAAGGAACTGTGGCTGAGAGCCTCTTCAAGAATAGTTATCTCATTAAATTTATAGAAAATTTTTTGTTCCAATTCAGAAAGATTCATTTGTTCCATATTTGATTAATCGGCTTAAACCGCTACCTCAGGTAGTAATGCCATAAAAAGGTTTTACCGTTTAAGGAATTAGTTAGTCATAAGTGCCTAAAATGCCTAAAGTATATTAAAGTGCCTAAAGTTAAGGTGTCGCTTCTCTCCATTAATTCATATAAAATTAACAGAATACCACAACTTTAGGCACTTTAGCTCATTTGTCATTTGTTACTTTAAAATAAGCAGAATACCACAACTTTAGGCATTTTAGGCACTTTAGCTCACTTTAGGCACTTGTTTTGAAAGATGCCAACTTTTCATATAAAATATAAGGTACGAAAAAATCTCCTCTTCCTGATCCCATTTTGATTTCCGGCTTCAAAGAGCCGTGGAAGTCAGTACCGCCCGTCATCAACAATTCATGTCTATTTGCGATATCTGCCAACTGGGAAATAACATGCGGCGAGTGTTCCGGATAATAAACTTCAATTCCCTTTAGACCCATTTTTTTTAAAACAATGATAAGATCCTCTATATCAGCAACATCCCTGGGATTAAGAAGAAAAGGATGCGCTATAACAGGGATGCCTCCCGCGCCGAGTATAACTTCAATTGCTCTGGAGCAGTCAATACGATATTTATCTAAATATGCCGGTCTGCCTTTCCCAAGGTATTTATCGAAGGCCTCGCTAATTGATTCAACATAACCCTTTTTTACCATAAGCCTCGCAATATGCGGCCTCCCTAATTGAGCGTCGCCGACCTCGCTCAACAATTCACTCATTGAAAGATCAATCCCAAGGCTGTTAAGACGATCAATGATTCCAGGATTCCGGTTCTTTCGGGCTTCTTGAAGTACGGCAAGAGTCTTATTCAAAAGAGGATCATCAATATTGATGGAATATCCCAGTATGTGGAAACTTCCTGAATATGGAAAAGATGGGGGCGGAGATGCACTTATTTCGACACCGGTTAAAAATTTTAATGAAGTAGGGATGCCGATACTAAGGGCTTCCTTAGAACCATTTACGGTATCATGATCTGTAATAGCTATTGCAGCTAAATTAAGATTCTGGGCTAAGGCAAGAATTTCGGATGGAGAAAGAGTTCCGTCAGATGCGTTCGAATGAATATGAAGGTCAATCCCTGCATTATTCCTATATTCCAAGGGCTTTTTCCAAAGCCTCCTCTTTTGTTTTACATTCTATGCATTGAGTGGTAACAGGCCTTGCTTTAAGCCTCTGAATAGAAATATCTTCGCCGCATTTCTCGCAAACACCAAACGTATTGTTTTCAATGCGTTCAATGGCTTTTTTAATCTTCTTTATAAGCTTGCTTTCTCTATCCCTGATTCTAAGCATAAAATTTCGGTCCGATTCAAGTGAAGCGCGATCTGTTGGATCAGGAAAATTTTCCTTCGGATCAGTCATTCCAGAAACTGTATCGTCCGCCTTACTCAAAAGCTCTTCCAAACTATTGGTCAACAACTCTCTAAAATATTCGATATCTTTCTTTTTCATGATAAACCTTTGATAATAAAAAATTTAAAAAAAGTTATAAATATCATAATCAAATTTTAAAGTAAAGATTAAAGTTTTACGAGGCCGTCAAGCTTCTTTAAGAAACTTCTCCATATTATTTAAACTGTTGATATTATAAATACGGCAGGGATAATCTTCAGGAAGAATCTTTTTTAATAAACCTGTAAGCACCCTTCCCGGACCGACCTCGACAAATATTTCCACTTTTTCATCGATCAGTCTTTGCATCGAGTCAAACCATCTGACAGGGCTGCATAACTGCTTTGCCATAATAGTCTTAATTTCATCAGGATCTTTTCCAAAATCGGCAGTAACATTATGGATAATTGCTCTTTCCGGCGTGTTAAAAGAAACAGTATCAAGAAAATCCCTGAACTCATCCACTGCTCCTTTTATAAGTTCACTATGCCATGCTCCGCTGACCTTTAAAGGCACTGCCCTTGCCCCCTCCTGCAAAGCCGCAAGTGACGAAACTTTTTCAACCTGCTCTGGAGCGCCGGTTATAACTATCTGATGTTCGGTGTTGTGATTTGCAACTGATACAACTCCGTCACCTTGAACTTCATCAACAAGCCCCTGAACTTCATCAATAGCAAGTCCAATAATTGCATGCATAGAACCTTCATGCTTTGTCGATTCCCTGTGCATCAGCTCGCCTCTTTTAAATACAAGCCTTAATGTATCCTCTTTTGAAATAACTCCTGATGCGCTTAATGCGCTGTATTCGCCAAGGCTGTGTCCTGCTGAAATATCCGCCCCCCTGCTCTCTTTTTCTATAGATGCAAGACATACAAGATTTACAGCAGTTACTGCGGGCTGCAGATTAACGGTCTTAGTAAGATCTTCCATGGGACCTTTGAAGCAAAGCCTCGAGATGTTTATTCTGGTAATTTCCTCTGCCATATCAAATAGTTCTCTTGCAAAGTCAAATTCCTGATAAAAATCAAGGCCCATACCAACCGACTGTGAACCCTGCCCGGGAAAAAGAAATGCTGTTTTCTTCAAATTAATCCCCCATATCTGATTTCGGAATGCGGATTTCGAAATGCGGAATGAAGGAATCCTATCAATTTTATAAAAAATGATAGAGCGAAGCGATACAAAAAATCCGCTTTCCGTATTCCGCATTCCGAAATCGAATCATTCCGCATTCCGAAATGTATTGTCAGTCATCGAGTTTAAAAAGTTTCCGGGTTAGATCAATATAAGCAGACCTGCCTCCATGGCATCCATTTTTTTTTAAAAAAAGAGTCGGATCGTGCAGGATTTTATTTATAAGTGAATCTGTCATCCTGTAAATTGCCTGGCAATCATTATCTGAAAGATGCTCCAGAGAGTGAAGAGTTCTGCTGACTTCAGACTTCGCAATGGAATCTATTTTGTTTCTCAAGGCAACTATTGTAGGCACCACGTCAAGGCTCTCAAACCAATGCTGGAAGCTAATTACAGCCTCATCAACAATCCGTTCTCCCTTTATGGATTCTCTATTTCTGTCCTTTATGTTTTCCTCAATAACTCCTTTTAAATCATCTATGTCATAAACATATGAATTATTAAGCCGGTTTATATCAGGATCAATATCACGGGGAACCGCGATGTCTATAAAGAAAATAGGTCTGTTGCGCCTGCTGCGCATAACTCCCTTAACCTGATCGCGCACAATAACAAAATTAGGTGAACCAGTCGAGCTGATTATTATATCCACAAGCTTTAAACAATCCGGAATTTCTTCAATACGTATAGCTTTGCCTTTGAATCTATTGGATAGCTCAACGCCCCTTTCGAATGTTCTATTTGCAACAAAAATTTCTCCTGCCCTGTTCCTGACAAGATGTTCCACCGCAAGTTCGGCCATTTCGCCGGCACCAATCAGGAGCACCTTTTTTCCTTCAAGATTACCGAATATCTTCTTCGCAAGCTCAATTGCAGCATAACTTATTGATACAGCATGATCTCCAATACCCGTCTCACTTCTAACACGTTTTGCAACAAAAAAAGTTTTATGCAATAACCTGTTCAAAATAACACCGGATGTCTTTTTTAGTATGGCTGTCAGATATGCATCTTTAATCTGTCCAAGAATCTGCGGCTCTCCAACCATCATTGAATCGAGGCTTGATGCCACTCTGAAAACATGACGAACAGCCTCTTCACCATCATGCATATAAAGAGCTTGTTCAAATTTAGATATCGGTATTTTTTTGAATTCGGAAGTATAAGTTTTTACGGAATTAACGGCATTAGTAATATTTGAGGTGGTCAGCAGCACCTCAACACGATTACAGGTTGAAATGAGCATTACTTCATTAATATCCGGGCACTTTTGCAAACCCTCCAGAACAGCGACTGCTTCCTCTTTTGAAAAAGCGAGAAGCTCTCTCAATTCTACCGGCGCTGTTTTATGATTTAATCCCAATAAAACTATATCAAGCATTTTTTAATTAAATATCTCGGAATTTCTACAACCTGTTGATATTATAATACTTTTAGTAACATCTCGTGCGTGCCACATATGGAATGTTGGAATAATGGAATAGTGGGTAGAATGAAAAATCAATTTCTTATTCCTCTAAACCCATCATTCCACTGTTCCATTCATCCAGTATTCCAATTGGGGTGAAGCCCTTAAGTTTTGTTCGCATTTCTAATATTCGGGTTAAGCTGAAAATCTATAATCTGGTAAATTCTCCATGATGTCCCTTTAAAAGAAAATTAACCCCAAAAAAAGTAAACAGGAGCACAGCCAACCCGACAATAGCCATAATCGCTGCTTTCCTTCCGCGCCAGCCTACAGTAAGGCGCTCATGAAGTAAAGCAGCATACAAAAGCCATGTTATGCCTGACCAGACCTCTTTTGGATCCCAGCTCCAGAATTTCCCCCAAACCATTTTAGCATAAACCAGACCTGTTGCGAGGCCTATAGTCAACATGGTAAAACCCACAACTATGCAGGTATATCCTGCAGTATCAAGCAGCTCCAGCGAAGGCAGGCGTCTGAAAAAAAAACCATGCTTCTTGGTCTTAATAGCGTGCTCCTGGGCGAGATACATAAAACCCAACCCTCCCGCCAGGACAAAGGACGCTTCACCGATAAATATTGAAATTATATGAAAAATAAGCCAGAAATTATTAACAATATTTTTAATCTGAACAGGTTCAGAGGACACCTGAGAAGCAAATACCATAACAATGGCCGCAAGAGGTGCAGCATATATGCCAAAAATTCTAAGGTTAAACTTATATTGAAATATTATAAAAACACCGGCTATCGACCATCCGACAATAACAAGGGTTTCATGGAGATTATGAACCGGAATTTGCCCGGATTTTAAAAAACTATAAAAAATAGCCGCTGAATTACACAAAAAACCAGCTATCAGCAAGAAGTATCCAGCTCTATTTAAGTAATTTTTCTGCAAGAAAAGATAAGCAAAGTATCCAGCCGTACTCATCAAGTAGAAGAAAATGGTAAATATAATCACAATCTCCATTGATTACACCTTAAGCCTCTTTAATATTAACTGTCTGCCTTCATTAATTCTTCAAACCTGTATCCTTCGCCAAAAATTTCAAGAAGGAGGGAATTTATTCTTTCCTCATCATGGTCCCTGATCATATCAATAAGCCCTCTATTTATAAGCTGTTCAAAAAGCTGCTTGTGCGCCTCTGGTTCGTGTTTTTCGCTTAACGCCTTTTTGCGTATAGCCCCCATTAATTGTAAAAATTCGTCATATTCCTCTCCAAATTCTTTTTCAAGGTCTTGACGCATTTTTTTTGCAAAAGCAGGGCTTTTACCAGAAGTGGAAATCGCAATTACCAGATTACCTCTGTTTACAATAGAAGGAAGAATAAAATTGCAGGCCTCAGGTCGGTCAGCTATGTTGCACAATTTATTTTGGCGTTCTGCATCCTTATTTATCTGCCAGTTCAATTTCTCGTTGTCGGTCGCTCCTATGACAAGAAATATACCATCAATATCGGAAGGCTTATAAGGCCTTTTCTTCAACTCTATCATCTTTTTTTCTGCCAGCTCAAGCAGCTCTTCAGCAACATCAGGACTTACAACTGTAACAATTGCGCCGCATTCCAGAAGTGTCATAACCTTCCTTGCGCCCACTGAGCCGCCACCAACCACTAAACATTTACGATTCTGTATGTCAAGGCTAACCGGATAATATCTCATATCTTAACCGTTCACGGTTCATTTGAAAGATGAACGTCCAACATCGAACATTGAACGTCGAACGTCGAATAATGATGTCGCTCCGCTCCGCCAGTTTATAAATTAGCAAAATACCTTATTCAAAATTCGATGTTGGGCGTTCGATGTTCGATGTTCATTTTTTTCAGTTAACCACTGACCACTAATCAAACTTAACTGTCATAAGATCTTCAGCAAGTATAAGTTTTTTACTATAAGTCTTACGACATTCTTTTTCAATATCCACTTCATCGCATTCAGGATAAAAATGCGTTAGCATTAATTTTCGGACATTTGCCATTGTTGCTATTTTACCTGCAAGAGACGGTGTTAAATGGCCTTTCACCTTTAATTCATCTGGGAGAGCTGATTCACAGATCAACAAATCAGCTTCTTTTGCCAAAGTAACAAGGTTATTACTGAAATCCGTATCACCTGAATATACAACCGATATTCCGTTTCGGCTCGTAACCCTGTATGCCAGACTCTCATCGCTATGTTCAACAGGAATTGATTCAATAGTAAAATCATCAAATTTTATAATATCATAATTTTTATTATCAAGTTCAATAATATTCATCAAACCCGGCTCAAGTTCAACCCAGTTGCCATATACCATTTTCAGCTTGTTATAAAGCTCTGAAAAACCCTTGCCGGCTACAAGTGTGATAGGTTCCTGTCTTTGTTCTTTATCGGGATATTTGGTGGCGAATAAAAATGTGACTAATTCTCCAGTATGATCTGGGTGAAAATGGCTGAAAAAAATAAATGAAATATCAAAAATTTTAGTATCAACTTCGAGAAGCCTCCTCATTGTGCCGGGGCCTAAATCAAAAACAAGCTTTTTCCCGCCTGTTTCGATTAATGCAGAACACGAACTCCTTCTGAGCGACGGCACACATGTGCCTGAGCCGAGTATGGTTACAGAGAGTTCAGGATTTTTGGCAGCCATTATCTTTCACCAGACCTCTTGTTTATCTGGTCTATGATCCAGGTTAAAAGTTTATCATCATCCTTATAATCAACCAGCTCCTTTATATCAACGACTGAAATTTCAGAACGAGCTATAATCTTATGACCTCCTGCAGACCCAATACGACCAAAACTCAGCTTTGCAATATTACCGGCATTCCTGCGAAGACCGTCGTTTCTAAAAATAATAATCAGCTTCTTTGCATAAATACCTGAGACAATGCTCCAGTTTATAGAATCTATCCTCATGAAAAAATCAGCTATAAGTACACATATATCGGGATTTACCACAGAACCGAGATGAGCATATATTTTGTTTTTCCGCCTGCGCATGTTCTGAATAGCGCTTCCGAAATATTTCAAAAATTCGAGCTTAAGATCTGCCTGCTCAATCCTCCGGGACAGGTAAATATTGATATGGCGGAAAAGAAATTGAAATGCCCGGATATCTTCGATTAAAGTCTGCCTTTCAAAATTGCTTGTATCTGTCTTAATTGCATAAAATAGACCTGTTGCCAGTTTAGCGGTTGGTTTAATTTTGGCCGCCCTCAAATATTCGGTCATGATGGTAGCTGTAGCTCCATATTTAGGCCGGATATCAATAAAAGACCCTTTAACATCTGTCTCAGGATGATGATCTATAATGACATCAAAGTTAAACCTGGCAAATACTTCATTATGATCCGGTTGTGAATCGACCATTATAAAACGATTAAAACTTTCCTTATCTATTTCATCAACATGAATCGGGCTGACGCCCAAAAGCCTGATCATTGCCAGATTATCAGGACGTTTGATTATATTGATGTTTGATATAGTTATATTTGCAACCCTGCGCCATAACAATCTTTTAACGGCCATTGCGCTTGCAATAGCATCAGGATCAGCGTTAATAACGATAAGAATACGATCATCGCTTGAAAACAGATCATAAAAGCGACGCAACTTTTCAGATACAGAAAGAGCCATATGAACACCTCACAAACTTCCCCTGCCACGAATCTCTTTTCTCCAGAGTATCTTTTATATTGGTAATTGTTTCCATTTTATTAAGTGCCCATGCAGGCGCCACCAGTTCTTCATAATGCGGGTCCCCGGTAAGACGCTGGATTACCATATTCTTAGGCAGCAGTTCTAAAAAATCACATACAAGATTTACATATTCCTGCTGTTCAAGGCATCTGTAATCGCCGGCATTATAAAGTTTTTCAAGCTTAGTTCCTTTAACAACATAGAGAAGATGCAGTTTGATGCCATCTATTCCCAGATCCGCTATAGTTCTTGCCGTTTCAAGCATTTGATTTTTATTTTCATTTGGAAGTCCCAGTATAACGTGCGCACAAATTTTTATGCCTGTATTCCTGGTAATATCGACAATATCTTTAAAACATTTAAAATCATGGCCCCTGTTTATAAAGGCAAGTGTTTTATCATGAACGGACTGGATACCGTATTCTATCCAGATTAGATAATTTTTTCCATAACTCTGCAAAAGTTCCAGAACAGGCTTGTCCACACAATCGGGTCTTGTGCCGATTGACAGCCCAACAATATCATCTACGGCAAGAGCTTCTTCGTAGAGATTTTTTAACTTGCCGAATGGTGCATATGTGTTAGAAAAAGACTGGAAATAAGCAATGAACTTTTTTGCCTTATACCGTTTAAAAAGCACTTTTTTACCTTTAATTAACTGATCTTTTATTGAAAGCCCTTCTGCATAAGCACCCGTTCCAGATCCCTTTGAATTACAGTATATGCATCCGTCTGTTGAAATTGTTCCATCCCTGTTGGGGCATGAAAGCCCTGCGTCAATGGTAATTTTCTGGACTCTGCATCCGAATATATTCCTGTAATATGTGTTTAAATCAAAATATCTATTATTCATAATTACCTAACTCAAGTTTCGCACCCCTCTATGCAACAAAAGCTTTAAAGGGCAGGTATTAGATAGTTTTTTTAAAAAGCAAAATATGTTCACTCCGGCTTTGGCAACGGCACCATACCCACCCCGCCCGCCTCGCGTTGCGAAGCATTGCGGGCAGGTCAGTTTGTAAGGAGCGAGACATGCACGGCATTTTATCCCTGGTGAAAAACCTTCTATGTGCCTGTCCTGGTCAAATCCCAAGGTATAGTGGTTTAGAATATCAATCATATTATTTTGCTCTTTTAAAAAAACTATCTAATACCTGCTCTACCAGAGAAGGTTCATAGGAATTAGTGGGTGCGAAACTTGAGCACCTAAATCCGCCACTTGCTTTGATACTAAAACATATATATATTATCAACAGTAATTAGTGCCTGAACGAAAACCCCTGGTTCCGAGCGGTCATTGCGAGGAGTGAGGAACGAACGACGAAGCAATCCCCTTATTTCCAAGAGATTGCTTCGGTCATGCTTCCCTCGCAATGACGGGAAAAGTGTAATTTGGAGGGTTTTCGTTCAGACACTAATTACTCAGATGGATAGACTGAAGACTGAAGGTGGAAGTGAGTACATACCATAAAAAATACGATATCATTGTTATAGGCGCCGGCCATGCAGGATGTGAAGCTGCGCTCTCATCGGCTCGAATGGGGTGCAGTGTTCTTCTTGTTGCCATCGATCTGGACAAGGTTGCGTCAATGCCCTGCAGTCCCTCAATAGGCGGTATAGCCAAAGGACAGATAGTAAAAGAAATTGATGCCCTGGGCGGCGAGATGGCAAAAATTACAGATAAAACAGCGATACAATACAGAACACTGAATACAAAAAAAGGTCCAGCAGTCCATTCATCCAGGACTCAAAACGACAAAATTCGTTACCATATGGCTATGAAGGCTGTAATAGAAAAACAGCCGAATATAGACCTTAAGCAAACAATGATCGAACGTCTTGTTATAGAAAACAACAGCATAGCTGGAGTTGAAGATTGTACAGGCTTCGGTTATCCGGCCAGGGCAGTAGTCCTTGCTACCGGAACATTTTTAAGCGGTCTTGTCCACATAGGATTTAATTCATTTAAGGCTGGAAGGGCCGGTGAGTTTGCTTCTTATGGGTTGCCTGAATATCTTAAACAACTGGGTTTTCAGCTTGGCAGGCTAAAGACCGGCACACCTCCAAGGCTAAAAAAATCAAGTATCGATTTTTCAAAGTTCAGCAAACAAGACGTTGACCATGATCCTACACCGATATCTTTTTTTACCAAAAAGATTAGCTTGCCGCAAATTCCAAGCTATATAGGGTATACCAATAAAAAAAGCCACATGTTAATAAAAGACAACCTTAAATTTTCTCCCCTGTATAGCGGAATTATAAAAGGTGTTTCCGCCAGATACTGCCCCTCATTCGAAGATAAGATCGTAAGGTTTCCCGATAAAGAAAGGCATCAGGTTATTCTTGAACCGGAAGGGCTCGATACAGATGAAATTTATGCCAGCGGTCTCGGAAACAGCCTTCCAATGGAAATTCAGATTCAGTTTGTCAGATCTCTCGAAGGGCTGGAAGAGGCTGAAATCATGAGGCCTGCATATGCTATTGAATATGACTATATAAATCCTGTTCAGATTAAACCTACCCTTGAAACAAAATTGATTTCAGGGCTGTTTACTGCCGGCCAGATAAACGGGACTTCAGGTTATGAAGAAGCTGCTGCTCAGGGCCTATGGGCAGGAATTAATGCTGCAAGCAAACTTCAGGGCAGACCGCCCTTTATCTTAGACAGGTCACAGGCATACATGGCCGTCATGATAGATGACCTTGTAACCAGAGGTGCGCGGGAACCATACCGGATGTTTACATCAAGAGCGGAATACAGGCTTATGCTGCGCGAGGACAATGCAGATCTAAGGCTGATGGAAATAGGGCATTCGCTCGGTCTTATCGGCAATGATGCCTTAAAGGATGTGAAAGAAAGACAAAAAATGATAACTAAAGAAATAAATAGAATAAAAGGAACGATAATTAAACCGTCAGAAGAAACTAATGAGTATTTACTTGGTCGCGGGACACAACCCATAAACAATGGAATATATCTTGATCAGATTCTTAAGAGATCTGAAATTGATTATCAAACCATAGAAGCTCTGGCTAAGAGCCCTGACGATATAAACAAAAAGATTGCACAGCAGGTAGAGATAGAAATAAAATATGAAGGTTATATAAAAAAACAGCTTCGAGAGATAGAAAAATTTAAAAACTTAGAGGGGATGAAAATCCAGAAAGATTTCGACTTTACAAAGGTCCATGGTCTTTCAAATGAGCTTAAGAAAAAACTTTCTTCCATAAGGCCGAATTCACTGGGACAGGCATCTCGTATAGAAGGTATCACCCCTGCCGCAATTTCCGTACTCATGGTCGCCATCAAAGCCTTTAATGGCAACCGTGAACCGTGAACCTAACGACTTGAGTAGTTACAATGAGGAAATATTAAAATGTCCGAAACGGATTATTATAAAATACTTGGCATAAACAAAAATGCCACCAATGCTGAAATTAAGAAGGCCTATCGGAAGCTTGCCATGAAGTACCATCCCGACCATGCCAAGGATGATAAAGACGCTGAAGCAAAATTCAAAAAAATAAGTGAAGCTTATGCTGTCTTAAGCGATAAGGAAAAACGCAAACAGTATGACACATTCGGCTCAACTGGTTTTCGTCAGAGGTATTCGCAGGAAGACATCTTCAGAGGATTTGACCTTAGCGACATTTTGAAAGAATTCGGATTTGGAGGGACGGATTATTTCACGGGCAGAGGTCGAGATAGTACAGGATTTTCATTCGGCGGTGAAACACCGTTCGGCGCTCAATCAAGACAGCGTCAGGCAAGAATCAAAGGAACGGATTTTGTATATGAATTACCTTTGACTCTCCAGGAAGTAGCGAGCGGAACAAGCAAAACCGTACAATTTAAAAGTGCGGGACATACTGAAAAAATAACAGTTAAAATACCAAAAGGCTTGGTAAGCGGCAAAAAACTGCGCCTTGCCGGAAAAGGTGCGCCAGGTCCATATGGCGGCCCTTCAGGAGATCTTTATATTGTTTCCAAGGTTTATGATGATCCGCTATTCACAGTTAAAGGATACGATCTTTATACAAACACAGAAATAAAGTTGAGCGAGGCTATCCTGGGAACCAGCATAACTGTTCCTACTATTTATCAAAAGGAATTACGCATTAAAATATCTCCAGGTACAAAACACAAGACCACAATGCGTCTTTCAGGCCACGGACTCCCTTATATGAAGGGTAAAGAAAAGGGCGATCTTTATGTCCTTATTAATGTAAATATGCCAAAAGACCTTACACAAAAGCAAAAAAAGCTGATTGAAGAATTGGCTGATACAGGACTGTGAAAAAGCAAATTTATTGACAAGACAGCGCTTTCAATGTACTCAAATAATTCTTAGTTTGCTTCATAAAGCTAAAATGCTACAAAAAATGTAACTCAGGTTCAAGGTTCAAGGTTCACGGTTCAAGGTTAGAAAGCATAGCCAACCGTGAACCTGACAACCTGAGTTGTTACAATTTATAAAGGATATTATGGTTGATTTAATTCCTGTACTAAATGAAGATGAAATTGAAAAAATGGTTGCTGATGTTGCGCAAAAAATATCAGATGACTATAAAAACAGCGAACTTGTTCTTATTGGAGTTTTAAAAGGTGCGTTTGTATTTATGTCCGATCTAATACGAAAAATCACTATTCCAGTTAAAATCGATTTTGTCGGTATTTCCAGCTACGGTTCAAATACTGTTTCATCCGGAAAAATAACTTTAACAAGGAATATTGAAATCGATATTAAGAATAAAGATGTTCTGATTATTGAGGACTTAGTCGATACTGGTTTAACTTTAAAATATCTCATTAATTATCTAAAATCTTTTAATCCAAAGAGTGTTAAGATTTGCGCTCTGCTTGATAAACATGAGCGCCGTGAGACTGAAATAAATATTGATTACCCATGCCATAAGATAGAAAAAGGCTTCATTGTAGGTTATGGGATTGATTATGCCGAAGATTACAGGAATCTACCTGCAATCTATCACCTGAAACCCAAGTTGAGCGATTGTTGACCAGTGAGAACATGTTATGATTGTTACATGTAATGAATGCAATACACATTTCAACGTAGATGAACATCTTCTAAAACAAACAGGCTCAAAAGTTAGATGTTCAAAATGTAAAAATGTTTTTTCAGCCTATCCTTCTTCACTTTCTGAGGAACCAGATAAGGCAAGTGAAGTTACGCCTGAAACTGAAGTTGAAGCTGTAGTTTCTGATGAAGAAAGTGAATCTGGTGAACAGTACAAAGTTGAAGAAGCCGACATGGCACCTCAAGAAATTGATTTGTCTGATATCGATAATTCCCTTGAGATAGATGAAGATTTAAAGGCTGAAAACGAGCCTGAAGAATCCGGTCTTGAACTTGAGCTCGATCTGGATATAGAACCCGAGATCGGTGAAACTCCTGTTGGAACCGAGGCTGAAGCAAGGTTTGAAATATTTGGAAAAACAGAAATTGAAGAAAGTAAAGCAGAAGAGATAGAGAAAGATATAATCCCTGAAGAAGAAGCTTCAAAAGCATTTAATATGGGGACTCTAACTGATGATCAGGAAACCGAAAAATCAGCAGAAACCGTTGATGATAAGATAGAAGGGGGTATAATAAGTCAACCAAAGGTTGCCGCAAAAACAAGGATAAGCATGCCTGTCCTTTTATTGTTGCTTGCAGCGCTTTTAATTAGCGGCGCCTACGGTACATATGTGCTGCTCGACAGCGTCGGGATTAATATCCCCTTTGTCAGCGACCTGTTAAAGCCCGAAGTTCAGGATATCGGCAAGCTTAAAATTTACGCTTCTGATATAAACAATAAATTTGTAGAAAATGTAAAGATCGGAGAACTCCTTGTAATTACGGGCAAAGCAAAAAATGGATATTCCGATGCCCGCAGTTATATAAGCATAACCTGCAAACTCTATATAAAGGGAAAGATTCTTTCAAAAACAAAAACAGTTTACTGCGGCACTGTACTTTCAGAACTTGACCTTATAAATATGGATCTTGACGCTATAAACAACAGGCTTTCAAACCGCTTCGGCGACAATAAATCTAATGTTAAGGTTAAAGAGAGCTCAATTATACCGTTTATGATAGTATTCGCCGATCTTCCGGAAAATCTGGATGAATTTACAATTGAAGTTGCCGGATCTTTTCCATCATAGAACTCTGATGAATTCATAAAAAAGTCATCAAATCGACTTGACTTAATGCAGTTGACTTGTTAGAGAAGCCGTTGCCAAAATTGAAATCCAAGATTTTGGATTAGAGACCTTTGCAGAACGCGACATTTTTTTGTCAGGCAAGGAAGGCAAAGATTTTAACCGCAGGAATACATTGAGTATTTTGAGGATAGCGCTAAAGCTTCACTGCGTGCCAAAATCTGAAGCCTGACGCTGCATCACGGAAAAATGGCAGTTATGCAAAGGTCTCGAGTATTAATTGTGGCGATGTAGCTCAGTTGGTTAGAGCATACGGCTCATATCCGTAGTGTCCGGGGTTCAACTCCCTGCATCGCCACCACTTTGATTTTAAGTGAGGCCTCTCTGGTACAATTCAGAGAGGCTTTTTGTTTTATTGCTTGAAAATATATTATAAATTATATTATACAGACCTTGTTAAAAATGATTTTTATATGGTATTTAAGTTTTTTATTCATAACAGATCTGATAAAAATTGGATATTGGGTCGGTCTGGGTTCAAAGGTTCACGGTTCAAGGTTAGAGAGCGATCAAGGCAACCAACCCCTGAACCGTGAACCGTGAACCTGACAACCTTAGTAGTTACGTATTATATTTATTTGAACTGCTATCTGCCATGTTAACCGGTTTCGAAAAAATTATTGAAGAACGCATCCGGCAAGCTCAGAAAAAAGGCGAATTTGATAATCTGCCCGGCGCAGGCAAGCCTCTTAAATTTGAAGATAACAGTTATATTACGGAAGAGCTCCGTCTTGCCTATAAGATATTGAAAAATGCGGATTGTATACCACCGGAAATAGAATTAAAAAAAGAAATAAATAACATGGAAGATCTGTTATCAAAAATGGACGACACCGCAGAAAAATATCGCACAATAAAAAAACTAAACTTCCTGATAATGAAGTTGAATTCAATTCGAAAAACATCAATAACACATGAAATACCTCAGCGATATATGGCAGAAGTAATGGAACGTATTGGTTCAAAATGTTAAATAATTTTTTATATATTAGGTCTGATTTTACTTATGTTTTTTAAGAAGAAAGAAAAAAATGAGAACGGCCTCTTTAAAGGAGTTATGTTAGCCTACTTTATTGTAGTACTACATGTCCTTTTAATTGCAGGTGTAGGACTATTGGTAATTTTTTTCCGTGGCATTATCAATTACATGCTATGGATATTTCTTGGAGGCTCGGCCTTTATTATTGCTTCTGTCTATCTCTTTTACAGGCGCATTAAAAAAGAAGGAATGACTCTTCGCGAAACACTCAATTCTCCTCTGTTTCATGGAAGAACGATTGAAGTAAGCTTATTAGGAGGATTAGCATCTGTTAAGGTCGGCGGCGGATCCGGCGGAGTGCCGGTATTAGGAAATAATTCATCATCTCAATATCTGCAATTAGAAGACCCTACCTCCGTCCGGCTGAGAGAACTCACTGAACTTGCTAATTTGCTTGAAAAGAATCTTATTACACTTGATGAATATAATGAATTCAAACGACAAATGCTGAAATCTTCAGACAACACCAATTTGAAACTCGTTAAATCTATTTGATGTGCTATGAAAAAGTTAACGATTGCTCTTCTGGCCGGTGGCAAATCTTCTGAACGAGAGGTCTCTCTGAAAAGCGGCGACCAGGTCTATGAAGCGCTTGACAAGAATAAATACAAAATAATTCGTTACGATCCAAAAACAGAAATAGAGCGTCTGGTTGCAGATGCACCCAAGATTGATGCCGGCCTTATAATACTTCATGGACCTTTTGGAGAAGATGGTACGGTACAGGGACTTCTTGACCTTCTTGGCATTCCATATCAGGGAACCGGGGTACTTGGCAGCGCTCTTGCAATGAATAAGATTGCCGCGAAAAAACTTTATGAAAAAGCCGGACTGTCTGTACCGCCTTATATTGCACTTAATCGTGGTGAAGAAATTGATGCTGAAAAAATTGTTAATCAGCTTGGACTACCTCTTGTGGTAAAACCGGTTAAAGGTGGTTCAAGTATCGGCATGTCGATTGTAAAATCAACAGAGGCCCTTAAAAATGCCGCTGATATTGCTTTTGAACAGGATGATTCAATCCTTATTGAAACATATATTAAAGGCATTGAAATTACAGGAAGCGTTATAGGTAACGAAAAACTGAAATCCCTTCCTGTTGTTGAAATTATTCCCGGTGAAGGGCACGAATTCTTTGACTACAAGGCAAAATATACTGCTGGTTTAACTCAGGAAATCTGCCCCGCCCGTATTAATGATGATCTTACTGAAAAAGCCCAGGAATATGCGAAAACAGCCCATTCAGCTCTATTTTGTAGAGGCTACAGTAGAACTGATATGATTCTAAAAAATAACGACATATACGTACTGGAAACCAATACAATTCCCGGCATGACTCCAACAAGTCTTTTACCTCTTGCTGCAGCAACCGCCGGCATTTCCTTTAGCGAACTTCTTGATACACTGATTGAACTTAGCCTTTCCGGACACAAAAACAGCAGGTAATTCATGATCATAAAAGGCAACAAAGAATTAAAAGATCATTATCATAAACTCTGCTCAGGAGATATGTTCATAGGCACAATATCCTCAAACCATATGAAATCATTTATGCTTATTGATCTTCTTGAACGAAATGTAAACTGCCTGCCGTCTCCCCTCTCACAAATTCTAAATAGTTCCAAAGCTGCGCAGGCTTTAATTTTAAGAGACTGGATGCTTCCGCATACATGCGTTATTAGAAGGCGGACAGATCTTGTTGAAACCATAAATACATACAATAAAAACGGCATAGGCGCGGTAGTGAGCAAAGAAAACCATTTGCACTGCGGATATGGAGTAAGAAGATGGGACACCATTGAAACCCTCTATAGTTTCACAGCCCTGTCGGAATCTTCTTATCCTTTTGTAGTTCAGCCTTTTATGAAAAATTTTACCGATATAAGGGTAATTATTGTGGAAGACTATATTGAGGCATATTCCAGATATAATCCGAACAACTTCAGGATGAATATATCAGCAGGTGGAAGCAGTCATCCATACGAGCTGGAAAAAGAACAAAAGGAATTCTGTTATGCTATTATGAAACGCAGCAGATTTCCCTTCGCTCATATCGATCTTATGATTACGGAAAACGGCAATAAATACCTATCGGAAATAGCTTTAAATGGCGGCATCAAAGGTGCAAGTATAAGTAGAGAAGAACTTGATAAGAAAAAACAAGATCTTCTTGAAAAACTGGCAAAAAAGCTCATAAAAGATTGAAAAAATTCTGACAGGATAACAGGATAAACAAGATTTTGATGACGAGTGACAGGATGAGTTTTGATGTTTTAATCCGGAATATCCTGTTAATCCTGTCAAAAAAGTCGCTTTGAAAGATTGAAAAAAGGGAGATTTTTATGAAAGTCCTGGTAATCGGCAGTGGCGGCAGAGAACACGCCCTTGTCTGGAAAATTGCTCAAAGCCCTAAAGTAAAAAAGATATATTGCGCGCCGGGAAATACAGGAATCGCTGAACTGGCGACCTGCCTGCCGATCAATTCCGGAGATATCAACAAACTCGTTGAATTTGCCAAAAAAGAAAGAATAGATCTGACTGTAGTGGGACCTGAAGATCCTCTATGTAAAGGGATTGTTGATATTTTCGAAAAAGAGGGTTTAAAAGTATTCGGTGCGAATCAAAAGGCTGTGGAAATAGAATCCAGTAAATCCTTTGCAAAATATTTAATGAATAAATACGGAATTAATACTGCTGCCGGCGAGACATTTACCAGTTATAAAAAAGCAGAAAACTATATCCGCAAAATGGGCGCCCCAATTGTTGTAAAAGCAGATGGGCTTGCGGCCGGCAAAGGAGTAATTATATGCGATACTATTACTAAAGCAATTGATGCCCTTAAGCTTATAATGAAAACAAATGCTTTCGGTAACGCAGGAAATAAGGTAGTCGTTGAGGAATGCCTTGCTGGTGAAGAGGCTTCTTTCATTGCCTTCACAGACGGCAAAACCATACTTCCCCTTCCCTCCTCACAGGACCACAAAGCAATATACGACAACGACCAGGGTCCAAATACAGGAGGAATGGGCGCATATTCTTCTGCTCCAATAGTAGACCGGTATATGCATAAAAAAATTATGGAAGAAATTATGATGCCGACTATCCGGGCAATGGCAAGTGAAGGCCGGCCTTATAAGGGTGTATTGTATGCCGGACTTATGATAGATAAAGACCAGATCAAGGTGCTTGAATTCAATGCGCGTTTTGGAGACCCTGAGGCTCAGCCTCTTTTAATGCGGATGAAAAACGATATTGTTCCGATAATGGAAGCAACGATTGAAGGAACGCTGGATAAATGCAAGCTTGAAATTGACGACAGGGCGGCGGTCTGTGTAGTTATGGCATCCAAAGGATATCCTGGTTCATACAAGAAAGGCATGCCTATTTCGGGGCTTAAAGACATAAAAAAAATGAAAGATGTTGTTGTTTTTCATGCAGGCACTGCTGAAAAAGAAAAAAATGTTGTTGCAAATGGAGGCCGTGTCCTGGGAGTTACCGCTTTAGGGAATTCCGTCAAAAAAGCCATATCAATGGCATATTCGGCTGTTTCCAGGATAACATGGGACGGAGTATATTATCGCAGCGATATTGGACAGAAGGCATTAAAAAGGATAGAACAACCTCCGAAAGTAGGAATTGTGATGGGGAGCGACTCAGACTATAAAATCATGGAAGAAACCGTGGCTGCTCTGAAAAAATTCGGCATTCCATTTGAGATGACTGTCGCGTCTGCACACAGAAGCCCTGAAAAAGCACATGAATTCGCATCTTCCGCGCAAAAACGAGGACTTAAAGTTATTATTGCAGGTGCAGGACACGCAGCGCATCTTGCAGGAGTTATTGCAGCTTATACCTCTCTCCCCGTTATTGGAGTCCCAATAGATTCTTCTGTTTTAAAAGGTTTGGATTCTCTTCTTTCCACCGTTCAAATGCCTCCTGGAATACCGGTAGCAACTATGGCCATAGGAAAACCAGGAGCAAGAAATGCCGGGATACTTGCGGCACAGATTCTCGCTGTTGCGGATGCCGGTCTGGAGAAAATGCTTGATGAATATAAAAAAGAAATATCAGCAGCAGTAGAAGAAAAAGCAAGCAAACTTCAAGGCCAAATATAGTGTCCAGCCGAAAATTTCTGATAAACCCTTTTAACCCCCAGCCGGAGTTAGTTCTTGAAGCAGCCCAGTCAATAAAAAAAGGCGGTATAGTTTTATTCCCGACGAAATGTCTTTACGGACTTGGAGCGGATGTATTTAATCCTGATGCTGTTGACAGAGTTTTCAAGATAAAGCAAAGACCCTATAACAAACCGATCTCGGTTTTAGTAAAAGATATAAATGAACTGCGTATTCTTGTAAAACATGTTCCACCCACCGCAAAATGTATTATGGACAACTTCTGGCCGGGACAAATCACAATTGTATTTGAAGCTAAAAGTACCATCTCTGTCAAAATCACCGCAGGTACAGGCAAAATCGGCATACGCATGCCCGAACATCCTGTAGCTCTTTCTCTTGTAAAAGAAGTGAATAGCCCGATAACAGGGACAAGCGCCAATATTTCAGGAAAAGTCGGGTGTTCGGCGATTTCCGATCTCGATGTTCAAATTGCTGATAAAATAGATATGATACTTGATGCTGGGCCGCTAAAAGGTGGAGCAGGGTCAACTGTTATCGATGTTACAACTCCCTTCCCTACAATTTTAAGGGAAGGTTATGTTTCTGCAAAACATATTATTGCGGCACTTGAAAAAAGCAATTTTATTGACAACGGCCGCTAATTCCCATATACAAAGAATCTACGCCGGAGTGGTGAAACTGGTAGACGCAGAGGATTCAAAATCCTCCGGACGCAAGTCCATCTCGGTTCAATTCCGAGCTTCGGCACCAAAAAAGCAAAAAGGGTTAACAAATTAAATTCTGTTAACCCTTTTATTTATTATATAGTGACTAACCCTATCAAAAGCACTATTCGGAACACACTACGACTCCGGCTTTGCTCAGATAGTCATTGCCGTGACGTGTTGTCTCGTAAATTTTAGATGCATTCTCTTCGCTAATTATAATCATATTTTCCTCGTTAACCTTTTTCACAGGAACTATCATAATGTTATCACCAAGCTCAGCAACTTTCAGCGCCTGTCCCAAGGTATCAGAATATCGTACGATTCCATATGTACGAATTATTCTTGGTTCAACCTGATTAACGGAATATATGGTTTGCAATTCTCCATCTTTATCTGCGGCAACAACAGGCAACACAACTCTTTTATAATAATATCCCTGCAAACTGAGGACTATACCGCTAACGGGCTTTGAGGAATCGAAACTACATGCGAGTTCACCAGGCTCCTTTTTTGCCGGAGACTCAGATTTTGGTGGTTCAACAGGCCCGGCAAACGTCTGCTTTGGAATATCCTTTGAATCTTTATACTCAGCCAAATTAAGAGCGCTTACCAGTGATCTTCCCGGCAAGCATTCCGACCCATGGGCGCTAAAGCAAAGACGCATTTCAACTGTGGCAAGTGGCGAACCTTCTATCCATTCCACATGCTGGTTTACCATCCTGGCGCCCTTGATCACTCCATCAACCCTTGTAACTATAATATCTTTTTTTACCATAAAGTCACTTACAAGGGTGCGCGAATCTATGTTCACGCCTTTGACTGTTTCCAAGATGTTTCTCAAAGCATCTATCCTTGCAGCTCTCATTGATAAAGCTTTTGCTTGTGCAATGTTATTGCTCGCTTCAGCCGTGCCGTAACCATAACCAATGACGACACCGTTTACCCAATCAACTTCACCTTTAACTCCCTCATCAGCGGCTAACACGGGAAGGACAAAACAGATAGTGAGACAAAGTGCAATCAGACAGCATGTTGTTCGTTTCATCCCTAATTCCTCCTATTGAGTTTTTAATTTGTAATAAAACTGACGGCTTCGTAAAAAGTCGTCACTCCGGTGAAAACCGGAGTCCAGATGATCTGCAACTACTTGAAAAGACTGGATAGCGCTAAAGCTTCACTACGTGCCCGGCTTTCGCCGGAATGACGGTGAAGGTGGTTGTTGGACTTTTTACGAATCCATAAAAAGTCATTGTTTTTCATATACTCCTGTAACATATGCTCCAGGTTCACATATAGCACAAGGCTCAGTATCTCTGATTATAAGCCTGTTATCTGAATAAGTTACATCCATCGGGCAATAATCAAGTAAAAACCTTCCATCTTCTATTTTGGCAGAACCCGTAAGCATGCAGGTTTTACCTTCTTTATTTTTCCCTTCACCCTGAACCATATACCTTTCATCCGGCATAAATTGTATATCAATTGTCATATACATATCCCCGTCATTTAAAACATATGTGCCGTCAGGTATTCTTTCTTCTGCAAAACACAGCCCAGAGGTTGCAAGAAATATTAAGGATATTAAAGCTATCTTCTTCATAATATTTTTCTCCTTTTTCTTCTGTAAGTTCTTTTATGTAGCATTCAAAGTAACAGTTCAGCCACTAAGCCACGAAGACACAAAGCAAAGAGGGAATTTAAACCTTATCCACGATACAGGACACATCCACTGACCACTAACCACTGACTACTTCATTACTTAACCGAAACCGATATATCCTTTAGAATAGGCGAAGTTTCACCTGATAATAGCTGCATTGTTGTTTCGATTTGTAAATACCTTCCATCAGGAGTAGTCTTAATCTCAGATCCCTTTCCAAGATCTTCCCATGGTGACCATTTTTTCTGATCAGATGAACTGCGTGCTCTGACCTTTGCAACTGTTCCCTCTGGAGTTGAAGTGTTCAAAGTTATAGTTCCCCACTTTGTATCTCCAGCACCTGAATCAAAAACAACCGTCCATGTGCCGATTCTGGTTGTCATTGAACGCGCCACAATACCGGTCATGTCGCTGTAACTGTAATGTTGTCCTTTAACCAGCTTTTCAAGCTCAACAGTGTTTGTGTCTGGATTTATTCGCTTTAGATATCCATCACCATAATTGACAGCCCATGGCTTGCCTTCTGCATCAATGGCAACACCGCTGGGCATTGACCCAACACTGATGCTTGCCTTTTCATTACCGTCATTTGACCATCTGGTCACTTTATTATCATAGTAGTTTGCCACCCATACATCTCCGTTATTATCAACTGCAAGGCCCTTGGGATATCTTGGAGCATTAACGCTCCACTCAACTTTATCTGTAAGAATATTAACTCTGCTGAGTTTATTGGAACTCCAGCCGGCAACAAAGAGATGATTGTTTTTGTCCAACGCAATTCCATATGTTTGGTGGCCGATCTCAATTCTTTTAAATGAATTATTTTTGGTATCAAGTCTCAGTAAATGATTACTCAAAGATGATGACCAGAGAATACCGTTTTTATCAATAACAGCACCATAGGCGCTGTGTCCTGATGATGAAAAATCTACTGTTTTGAGGATTTTTCCGCTCGAGCCGTCAATATGGTAGTAATTATTCCCACCAAAAAGACCGGCCCACAGGTTATTGTTTGCATCAATAGCAATTCCCCTCGGCCCAGGAGTGCCGCTGTATGATCCCTTATATTCGCCTGGCTTGTACGTGCCTTCTTTGCCAGGGATAACAACGGTCTCGCATAGTACGCACTCGTCTTTTCCCCATTCAAGGGTCTCATCGTCTGAAATAACTTTATCGCCATTTAAGTCTCTTGAGGTTTCAATCGTACCATTACCATCCATGTCAATGCACTGGCCGTTTTCTTCAAGTCCGACTTTTACAACTGTACCGATACCTCTGTTGCCGACCCAGCAATTGCCTTGCAAATCAACAGTTGTGCGGGACGGATTAGCATTAGAACTGGGTCCAGTTCGGTAACGCCCAAGTTCTTTGCCGTCCCTGGTATCAACTTTAGACATTGTTCCCATATCAGAATTTGGAACCCAGATAAAAGGCAGGGTGGTTGAAGTTTTGCTTAACTGCAACTGGTCTGCCACTGTTTTATGTTCCAGACCAACTAATGTGCCTTCGTCAAAATCTGTATTTGTTGTATAAACCCTAATATAATTACCTTGAACTTCTGTTGTTTTTGCACTCTGGATATCCACGGATTGAGTTTTATCTGCAGACCAGCCTGTAATATCCTTAAATTCCACGGAATGCGCGCCCGAAGAAAGACCGGAAATCGTGACACCACCATTCTGCCACTCACCACCGTCAACTTTCCATTGAGCACCCGCAGTAATAGCTGCTCCCGGATCAATGGTTACAATAAGAGCGCCAAAATCCTGTGTATATGTGCCGGTTGCCTCACTTGTCTGAGACTCCTTAATTTCAATTTCCTGGTTCCCCGGCTTTGCCCAGGCTGCAATATCTTTAAATTCGATGGTGTGCTTTCCTGCTGTAAGGTTTGAAACTGTAATCCCGCTGTTCTTCCATTCACCACCGTCAACTTTCCACTGGGCTCCGGCAGAAAAAACCACTTCCGGAGCTATTGTAACGATAAGAGCGCCGAATTTCTGTTCACCTGTCTCTCCAACAGCTTCAATCACAAATTGTTCGCTGCGTTCCTGAGATGTATTGCCTCCTGTATCAACTGCCTGAGCAACTGCCTTGTATACGCCTGCCTTCAGAGCAAATGTCTTTGAAGTTCCTTTCCATATTTTACCTAAGTCAGCAAGAATCTCCTCTCCTGCAATATTCCCGCTCTGGTCAAGGATACGGATTGTAATGTTACGCAACCCTTTATCATCTATAGCTTCAGATGAAATAGAAACCCCCTCCCTGCCGTATTTGTTAACCTTTAGATCCTTGAGGTTCGGCGGTGTATCATGGCGCGCCATAACATCTAAAACTTTATCAATTACCCCAACTGGTTTCTGGGAAGGTGATTTATCTACATACTCATCCATTATTTTATCATCTTCCCTGTCTCTGCGACCGCCGATTAGCGCCTTCGGCACCTTTACTTTTCCGGTAACACTTCGACTTCTGCGGCCCAAATCATCTTCAATCTGAATAACATATGTGACATATTCATCAAATATTCCAATTTCACCGATTTCAAAAACTAAGGAAGTTTCACCATGGTATCCATACGAATCTCTAACATTATCATCATATTCATCGAGCTCGATTTTTTTGGTCTTATTTCCTGCAGCAATTCTTACCAGCACAACAGGATACTCTGATTGCCATTCAACATTAAAACTGATAGCTTTCTGCAATAGTTCAGCGTCATGGCTGACGACATCGGGCTTGCGCGCCGCGTAAGATGAGTTCAAGTTAAAAAAGGTTAAAACAAAGGAAAGAAGAATAAGAATCGAAAGATATTTTTTATTCATTTCATATTTCTCCTTTATAAAAACGGTTGATGGGATAGTATGACTTAATTTTACAAACCACGCGGATACTATGGAGATACTAATTCAATATTGAATGATTCATTAATCAGAGAAATTCTGCAATCCCATTCAACTGGTTTCAAAGTATCGGAGAGTTTTGCGTCTATTATGGCTATGTTAATTTTTTGTCGATGAATCTTGTCTGTTAAGGGATCAATTTTAGAATAAATCACGCCGCTGTAATTCTGACAACCATCAAATTCCGGACACCCAGGAAAACCTATGGAAAGAGATCTTTTTCCTGGATCAAGTGATTTAATATCCACAACCCATGCAGCAACAATGTCCCTGCTTTTCGCCTCAGCTTGCTCACATGCCCAAAGAATATTTCTGGGAAGTGACTTGCCGGATCCTGGTTCAATAACATGGAGTTTAGCTTTTACAATAATATTTGCCTCTGGGAAATCCAGTGATCTATCCAAGGAAAGCGATTGAACACTAGGCTCATTTCTATCATAAGACTTCAGATCTATTGTATGAAGTTTGTACGCAACCACAAGCCCCTCTCCTTCTGTTCCTGTCTTGCTTTTGGTACCGATTTGAGCGGTAGCAGTACCAGTTCCGAATTCAGCGCCGGCGGAAACATTTATTGCTGCTTTAGTGGCTTTGTCTTTTTTTAATATAAAATTCTTCAGACGCAACGCTTCTGTTATATAAGGAACTTTTGGCTCAAATGGTATGTCAGCCAAAGATACAGGAGAAATAATTTCAATGCCCTCAAGTTTTGCTCTATCCGCACTTCCGCCTTCTATACCGACTTCTCCCATTGGACCGACAATACTCTGACCTCCAAGGCCTATTCCAGCATTAACCGCGAAATCTTCCTGTATGCTGTTTAAAGACCGTTCTTTTTTTATCCTGATCTCAGTAGAATATGGATCTTCAATCGGACCAAACTGCTTTGACCAGGCGCAACCTATATAATGACGGTCAACCGGCCTTTGGGGTATATGATATTCATCTTCCATAACCGACCCCATTTTCTCCTGATGACGCTTCATGGCGGTGCCGGTCCCGGCGCAACCAGCCAGCAATAATGAAATTACGCAAGTCAAAACAACGAGCCGGCAGAGAATAAAAATCTTATTTTTCCTGCGAATGAGCATAATGCCCTCCTTTATAAAATCTAAGATATTTTAAGATTAAATACCGCAATCTGAATTTATAGACCATAACTCATTATAACGTATTGAATAAACGTAAAAATTATTTTGAATAAAAATAGAAAAACAATGCGGGATGACAGAATTATCCACGTCAATGGATATAGAAGATATTTCTCTCTGATGTTTTGTGTATATCACCATATCAAGGTCTATGCAAAACTTTGCCTTGGGCAAGATGAGACCTTTGCAAAACGCCCCCTTTTGCCCAATTAGCGCTATAAAGCTTCACTAAAGTGCCGGCGTCAAGCTCAAATTTTAAGCCTCGAAATACTCAATGTATTCCTGTATTTAAAATTTTCGCCTTCCTTGAACTTGAACAAAATTGAACATTTTTCAAAGGTCTCAAGATCTAAAATATTTTTTCTAATCACCTTGAACCAACTGGATTGATAAGAATTTAATCTAAATTTTACTACAATAAACCTGTCTATTATGTCAAACAAAAAAGGATTTGTTTCTTTTCAATAAGTTAATTTGGTCAGACAAGAGTTCATTCGGTGGGCGGCGCTGATGTGTTGATATTTTAAAAAAATAAATATTTGGCCTTGCTATTACGTATAAAGTTGCTTAGTATGGGCCATCAATTAAGTCCTGCCGTAAATTGGCGGGAGAGTTTCTTTCTGTGGGAATTATTCGTTTGTTAAACGCTATCATCCTTCAGTTTGTAACGTTGAAATTTTTCGAAAGGAGGATGATATTATGATAAATGGAACCGTTAAGTGGTTTAATGACAGCAAGGGTTTTGGATTCATCGAACAGGAAAACGGACCGGATGTATTTGTGCATCATAGCGCAATCAATGCGACCGGTTTTAAATCTCTGAGTGAAGGTGCGCGCGTGACTTTTGACATCGAGCAAGGGCCAAAAGGTCCGGCTGCTGCCAATGTGACCATTGTCTAACCTGCTTTTTAAGGCAATTAAAGGCATCTCCCATGAAATGGGGATGCCTTTTTTAATGATCGCTTGCATCAAGCCACAATTATGCCGGCTGAGATTCTTTTCCCTGTTATCAACGATCTTATCAATCCGGCAACCGACCAGAAAGGACGCGCCATGGCAAAATCTCATTACCAGTTCAACAAACGTCAGAAAGAATTAGACAAGAAAAAAAAGAAAGATGAAAAAAAGCAGCGCAAGCTGGAAGACAAGGCGGTTGAAACCGATGAAACTGAAAAAGAGCCGAGCCCTTCAACGGAGGACATGTAAGCGCAGGGACAGACCAGTACCAATTGCCGGAGCTATGCATATAGCCCCGCTTGAATCCTGACTAATTAGCAACAAGAATCAAACATAGACCCCTTTCCTCTTACTGTCTCAGCGCAAAAATGCCAGGTTATTTTTGACCGAGCCCTAACCCTGCTTTCAATTGAATGTTAGCGCGATATTTAAGCTGCACACCCTTTAGAAAATTACGCAAGATCTGATCTTTACAGTCACGGTAGTGTTGATGATCCGGCTTACGGAAAAACGCACTTAATTCGTGTTTACTAATGCGCAAATTAGCCAGGTCCATAATCTCCAATATGTCTTCGGCTTTCAGGTTTAATGCGATTTTTAATTTTCTGAAAATGATATTGTTAGTTAAACGCTGCTCTGGCTCGGGTTGCGGCCCTTCTTTTTTGCCTCGTTTATCGTTAATCAAACCATTCAGGAAAATCGCCAGCTGAGTGTCGCTGCATTTCTGATACGCAGGATCATCATCTTTTTTTAACCAATCGCTGATCTGCTCCCGCGTTACCTGATGATCAGCTAAGCCGAATACAGCAATCATTTTCGAATCGTTAAAGTCGAACGTATAGCGGATACTGCGCAATATGTCGTTATTGGTCACAAGTATGCTCCGATCTAAACTGCAGTCGTGTCACAACGACCCACAGAGATAAGGGGTCAAGAGATACTGAGACCTTTGCAAAACACCCCCTTTTGCCCAATTTTTGCGTCAGGCTCAAATTTTAAGCCTCGAAATACTCAATGTATTCCTACGTTTAAAATTTTCGCCTTCCTTGAACTTGAACAAAATTGAACATTTTTCAAAGGTCTCATACGGTAAGGTCAGTAATAAAATTATTTTTTGCCATTTGGATTGATAGCTTCCAGTTCCTCCCATCTCTCATATGCTATGGCAAGAGATTGTTTCAGCTCTTCAATTCTTGCCTTGGCTTGACCAATGAGCACGCTATCCTTCTTGTAGAATGAGGGATCTGCCATGGAGTTATAAATTTCCTGCTGTTCAGTTTCCATAGCCTCAATCTTCTGTGGCAGACTCTCCAGTTCGCGTACTTCCTTGAAGGTGAGTTTTCTCGGCCCAGCCGGCTTTAGTTTCTTTTTTATTTTCTTTCCAGGCGCAGGTTTTGTCTCTGCTATCTCTGCTGGTCGTTGTATAAGCCAGTCATCATAGCCTCCGGCATATTCCTGTACCTTGCCTTCTTTCTCAAAAACAAAGGTGGAAGTGACTATATTATTCAGAAATGCACGGTCGTGACTGACTAGAAGAATCGTGCCTTTGTAATCAAAAAGCAGTTCCTCCAAGAGCTCCAAGGTCTCGGCGTCCAGGTCATTTGTCGGTTCGTCTATCACCAGGATATTAGCAGGCTTTGTAAAAAGTTTAGCCAAAAGCAACCGATTTCGCTCGCCGCCGGAAAGTATTCGGACCGGTGAACGTGCCCGATCCGGGGCGAAGAGAAAATCTTGCAAATAGCCGATGATATGCCTCTGTCTGCCATTAATAGTCAGCATGTCATTGCCTTCTCCGACATTGTTGATGACCGTATCATTTTCATCAAGCAGTGCCCGATGCTGGTCAAAATAGGCGGGTTCAAGGTTAGTGCCGAGCCTGACTGAGCCTTGTTGCGGGTTAAGATCGCCAAGCAACAGACGAAGCAGGGTGGTTTTGCCTGAACCATTCGGCCCGATAATGCCTACTCTGTCGCCACGCAGAATTGTGGTGGAAAAGTTTTGGATAATTATTTTATCATCATAGCCGAATGTGACCCCTTTTAACTCTGCAACAAGTTTTCCCGATGGCACTGTCTCCTGGATTTGCATGCGGACACGGCCGACAATTTCCTGCCGGGCCTTACACTCTTTACGCATTTCTACAAGGTCTCGAACCCTTCCCTCATTTCTGGTACGCCTGGCTTTGACCCCTTGGCGTATCCATATTTCCTCCTGGGCAAGTTTTTTGTCGAAACGAGTCCGCTGGGATGCTTCGGCTGCGAGTGTTTCGGCTTTTCGTCTAAGATATGTATCATAATTGCCAGGCCAGCTTGTAAGACAACCCCTGTCGAGATCAATAATACGGGTCGCGAGTTTTCTGAGAAGCATCCGGTCATGGGTGACAAATAAAAGGGAGATGTTCGTGTTTAACAAAAACTCTTCCAGCCAGGTTATGGCATTGATATCAAGATGGTTGGTAGGCTCATCAAGGAGTAAAAGGTCCGGATCGCTCACCAATGCCCGAGCCAGTACAACTCTTCTTTTCATACCTCCGGAAAGCTCTGAAAAATTTGAATCCACATTCAACTGAAGACGGGAGATAGCTGTTTCCACACGTTGTTGAGCCTGCCAGCCGCCTGCGGTTTCCAGTTGTTGTTGCACAGTTTCCATTTCTGTCAGCAGATTTTCGCCTCCGCCGGAACTTAAGCGCATTGAAATGTCATGGTATTGCATAAGAAGTTTCTGTAATTCACCAAGTCCGCCGGCAACAACCTCAAATACCGAGCCGTTAAGATCCAAGGGTACATCCTGACTGAGGCGAGCAACACGGAGTCCATGCTGTCGAATAATCTTGCCGCTGTCTGGTTTAAGGTCTCCGGCAATCAATTTCATCAAAGAAGATTTGCCTTCGCCATTGCGGCCAATCAGACAGACCCGTTCCCCTGGTTCAATCTGAAGATTGATCTGTTGTAGTATGGGCGGGCCGCCAAAACTTAGTGTTATATTCTGTAAACTAATGAGAGACATAAAATGAATTTAAATATTGCAAGTCGCTTTATTTTTTTGACATAAAAAACAACGTGGCCAGGTCTTTCCCAAAACTGGTTAAACAAACCAGGCGCCATTAGTTAATTGACAATCCAATGAATCCAAAACCATATGAATTACTAACCCAATACCGACATAACGTGACTTTGGGATAAAACAAAGTGACACATATAGCGCTATAGGCAAAAAACCATGTAAAGGATGGAAACCGATACTGCAGCGCCCCGGATCATACACCGGATTTGCCATAAGATGGTCGATGTCTATGAGCATTGTGGATACCATGACCAAATAAACTAATTTCCAATCCCGCCGAAAGAACAAACCCACTACAATTGCTGGAATGAGAAAATGTAACGAAATATGTATAATAAACTCCTTCTAATTATCTTACCGGGCTAATGCCTTTTTTCGTGGTGAAGATATCTGCGTGGTCTTTTACTTTATTGAGTGTTCAGGCGCCCTTTTATCTGACTTTCTGGAGATTATATTTTGAAATAAGTCGGGACAGATATGTTCTTTGTATACTAATCGCTTTTGCAGCTTCGCTTCTGTTCCCTTTAGTATGTCTGAGGTTCAAAGCAATAAACTCTTTCTTAAAGTTGTTAACGGCATCTTCCATCGTTAATCCCACCCGCATACCAGAGTCCATTGGCCTTGAGGAAAGAATTGGTAAATCTTCCGGCAAAATCTCCTTGCCGTTTCCCATAACCACTGCCCGCTCTATGGCGTTTCTCAATTCTCTAATATTTCCCGGCCAGTCATATTCCATCATATTTGTCATTGATTTTTCCGAAATTGTTAAATACGGCAACCCCCTTTCCTGTTTGAAGATATCGAGAAAATATTGGGCAAGCAGGGGAATATCTTCCTTTCTCGCTCTTAGGGAGGGCATATGAATCTGAACACCATTAAGGCGATAATATAGATCTTCTCGAAACAGGCCCGCAGAGACCGCCTCGGCAATGTTTCTGTTTGTGGCCGAGATGACCCTTACATCGACGAAGATTGATTTATTGCCCCCAACTCGATAAAATAAGTCCTTCTTGCAATACATGAAGGAGTTTTGCCTGCATCGCAGGGCTCATCTCTCCTATCTCGTCCAGAAAGATGGTGCCGCTATCTGCAAGTTCAAATTTTCCGATCTTCTGGCGCATAGCCCCTGTATAAGCCCCTTTTTCATGACCGAACAGTTCATCTTCCAACAGGGTTTCCGGCAAGGCAGCACAATTCAGAAGAATCATGGGCTTATCCTTCCTGGGGCCGGCCCAATGGATTAACCTTGCCAGCAATTCTTTTCCGGTTCCGCTCTCTCCCAAAATAAGAGTGCTTATTGTTGAGTTTGCGATCTTATGAGCATCAGATATGACTTGCCTTAAGGCCCTGCTATCTCCAACCATCTGGTACTTGACAGCAAGTTGTTCTTTAAGATCGCTGACCTCTCTTGTAACAAGCTCAATTTTTCTGGCATTGCCAATAGCCAGCGCAGCCAGTTCGGCAAACACGGCCAATATTTTAACATCTCCTTCGCAAATCCGACTCCCGTCTATTTTATCAATAATTTCAACAACTCCTATTGTTTCACCCTTTACCTTCATCGGCACGCAAGCTATTGAACGAGTCTTAAAGCCTATGGACTCGCCAATTTCTTTGTACCAACGGGAATCCTTGTTGACATCAGGAACGAGAAGGGGTTCGCCTTTTTCTGCTACATAGCCGGCTATCCCCTGTCCCATCTCGATTTCAAAATTTTTGATATCATCCTTTTTCTTGCCTGTTGCCACCTTAAAATAAAGTTTTTTGGTTTTATGATCCACCAGCAGAAGGGAACTGGCCCTAGCGTTCATCATCCTGGTAGCTGTTTCTACAATGAGCTCAAGAAGCTGGTCCAGGTTATTCACAGATGAGACCCATGTAGATATTTCTTTAAAACGATCTATTGAAATATCAGAATTTAAAAGTTCTTTATTCATGCATTACCTAATTCGGACGAGCCGAAACGTTTTTTTCTTGTCAAGTCAATGGTGGATACAACAGTTGCCAGTTTTTCAGATAAATTTATTATGATTTACCCTATCCATTAAATCAAGAATAAATAGTAAAAATACTATACTGGCAACACCCGGCGAGATACCAATATTAAACCTAAATTGTGCGATTTTTTACTCGACCTGCACCAATCTCTTGCGCATCAAGGGCTTGCGAAAAGTCTCGACATATCCATTGGTATGCCTACGCTTTTCGCAAACCTTGCTGCATCAAGATCTCGGCACATTTCTTCGCAAAAAATCGCTCAACTTAGGTTATACTTTTTCATACATATTTGGGTGCACAAAAGGATACGCTTTGGTTCGGAAATAACCGCTATACCGGGTAAGCGAAATTGAAAAATGGAAGGTTCAAATTTGCTAACCCCCTTTTTTTAAAGGCTTTTGTCCTAATTAAATTAGCAGATGGTTTGTGCGGGCACAAAATTTGCTTCAATAGATTGTAGGGAAATGATTTTTCATGGAGCAATCGAGGAGGTAAACAATGAAACGCTTTAAAGGTTACCTGGTCATTCCGCTTTTACTTCTCACAACTGGTTGCATTACAGTAGCCCTCCCAGCTCTTTCGGGTGTGGGTTTCGCTGTACATTATTCACAATCAAATGTGGCGTCCAAAAGTTTTACCTTTCCTGTGGATCAGACAGATGAGGCAACAATGTTTGCCTTAAAGGGGATGGGCATAAAGGTAGTTGATAACAGCACGACCGAAAAGGGGAAAAGAATAAAGGCTGCTACAGATGAACTCAATATAATAATCGACCTTGAACAGGTCACAGCAAAGGTTACGAAGCTAAATGTGAAGGCCAGTAAATGGAGTATTATTAAGGATATGGCAACTGCCAGTGAAATCATCGCTCAAGTGACAAAAGCACTCGAGATTAAAGAAAAATCTGAAGATGTCCTTGCTATTTTGACTCGCTGGTCGAATGAGAGAATATACCCGCAAAACCAATATGTTCCTGTAGCCCGACTCCCATGGACGCCCCGGGGGATTTAACCCCATTTTTAGTCGTCAAATCAAAGTGTTAGCTTGGTCCGACCCGGCAAGGCTTGCTGATCAGTGTTTGGCCCCATTTTCTATTGATTATGTCCTGGACAAGATTTCGCGATTTCTATCAATTCGCTTCTGATCCTCTTTACGATTAGCCTTGTGTGCGTGTTTTTTTTTCTTACGAATCATTTTTCTTTGGTACGTTTTTGATGACATTAAACATTGCCTCCTTCTCGATTCATGAAGACCCTGCTGTTGATTCCATTTTTAAGACTTCTAATTATTTAAAACATGCTGCAGTTAATTAGATACATATCATACAAAAAGAATAAACTAAATCTCTTTGCGCAGCCTTACGAATATTGGGGACGCATTCCCTCTAAATCATGCTTAAAAGATAGTTATTTATTTATGGACATCACCTTCTGCCCCCCGATGTTATTTAGTCCAAAGGCTTGAGGTTGGCGTGGGCTATCCATTTCCAACCGCTGTCAGTCTCTAAAAAAACGCTGAGCCGGGGCGCCGGCTTCTTTGAAAGCCGCTTTTCTTTAATTGTTTCCTCTACGGAAACAAAGTAAGTGGCAACAATAACCGGCCCGTTCCGTGTTATCTGAATGTTGCTTAGGGTGTAGTTATCGATCTTTAGGCCTTCGATCAGTTTTATCTCTTGCTCCCGATTATTGGAGCCATACTGGTGCACAGCTTGAAAGCCTTTAGCAATTGTCTTTTCGATCGCCTCCATATCCGGTTTTTGCATATCTGCCCATAATTGGCGCAAAAGTTTTTCACCAAGACCCTTTTCAGTTGCAACTTCCTGATTAGCCAGGACAGTCGGGGTCGCGAACGCAAAAGTTAATATCATTATTAATGCCAATTTCAACAAATTCATATCTACCTCCTTTTAATGATTGCCCCTTCTGTGCAATGCGTTTCACCATGGGTGATGCCAATCACCGCTGCTAATAAATACCAAATCATCATTTTCCTCATATATGGGAACAGCAGAGGGGTCTTCATTAAGAAACCAAGCCTTTTCCCAGATACTCTCTCTTCTTCTGTATAAAATCCACTGGCAGGAAGACCCAGCTTTTTGATCACTTTCTTGATGATAGTAGTTTTTCCCGATGAAGGAGGCCCTGTTAAAAAAAATATTTTTCTTCATATCATTCACATGTGTGAATCAAATTGCAAGTTAAATAGGTAAGAGCGTTCCCTTCGGGCCGCAATGTTAGGCGTTACCCAGATCAGCGACCGCGACTCCCACCAGACCCCATGCCGCCACCAGACCCCATGCCGCCACCAGACCCCATGCCGCCACCAGACCCCATGCCACCGCTGCCAGGTTCCATGCCGCCGCTGACAGGTCCCATGCCGCCACCTATAGCAGGTGGCTCGTCGGGCAGGGTCACACCACGTTCATTGGCCAGCTCTTTCATGCGCTCGTGATGTTCCTTGCGGACTTGCTCTCGCTCCTCGACAGTTTTCGCAGCGTGCATTTTGGCGCGATATTCGGTGCGCTCTTGTTGCGTCATCAGTTGGCTGCCATAGATTTGCTCTTGCTTTTGTGTTTGGGCCTTTTCTTGGGTTTGAGCTTGGTCAGCCGCCAACGCGAACCCTGTGGATAGAGACAGGGCAGTTGCCAAGGCGGCCACCATTAATGATCGTTTCATCATCGTAGACTCCTTATCAATGTGGGTTGTGTAATTTGCAACCGCAGCCACTGCAACCCGTTCAGTGACCACGCCTAACCAAAATCCTTACCTGCCTTACGTTTACATGAATATTTAAATTTAGATATTGTCAAGAGTGTGGACGCGACCCCCTATGCGACCAAAACTCCACAAGGCTTGTGGAGTTTTTCCATGGAAATCAATTCGCCACAAGCATTGTGGCGAATCTTGGGTTCCCGATTTGAGTACACAACGTAGAACTGCCTGAAATACCAAAGATTTGTTGAAGAAAATCCTTTGCCGTATTTTTTATTCAACTTTGCAGAAAGCTCTTTAATAATTTGCTTGCCATACTCAGCCCGATTTTCACCCTTTTGAAGCTCCTGGACTATCTCCCGTCCGATGTGCCAGTAGGCGAGCACCATTTCGCTATTAACGGTACGAACAACATTAGTTCGTGCTTGCTCCAGAATGATTACTACACGATCAAATAAACTATTGCCGTTTCGAGTTGTTAATTCGTGTCTATTAGTGTCCATTTGTGGTTCCTATTCCAATACGATCCGTACTTTTGCTGTAAAATTCAAAGCCGTCAAGGGTCTTCATTAAGAAACCAAGCCTTTTCCCATCTGCTCTCTCTTCTTCTGTATAAAATCCACTGGCAGGAATGCCCAGTTTTTTGATCACTTTCTTGATGATAGTAGTTTTTCCCGATGAAGGAGGCCCTGTTAAAAAAATATTTTTCTTCATATCATTCAGATGTGTGAATCAAATTGAAAGTTAAACAGTTAAGAGCGCTCCCCTTCCGCCTCCCAGTTTTATTGTTATTCCACCGAAGCAGAAATCGACTTCTCAATGATCTCCGAAAATAACGATCCACCCTTTTTTAAACCATCACCTCTCGATTATTGAAGATTGTGTCGAGGGGCAAGCCCTTCTAATTGCCCAACGTCTCCAGGACATGCCGATAGTGGTCAAATAGCCTTGATAGGGTCTTTCTATTTTTTCAACATATAATTGTGACGTTAAAATAGTCAAATTATATTGTTGGGAGAAGAAAGGTTTTGAATATACTTGGAATTACACTGCCTTATTACTATGACGATCCAGCCAATTGAAAAAACGTGTCGATGAAATCGAAATTCATGGACACATTGTCGTGACATGTCAATGATGTAGACATGTTGAGACCTTTGAATGCCTAAAACGGAGTTTGAATATTGGAGGTCACAAATTGTGACCAGTTGGGGTGGTGTCAGGTATTTTCCAAAGAAAAAACGGGTTTACAGTAGTAATTGGATTTAGTTGTATTGAAAGGGGAATTAGAGTATTAAGTGATTTAAGATTGTGAAAAAAAGAGGATTTGGATACTGATAATAATTAATATTTGTAATAGGAGAATATCATGAACCACTACACAGTTATCACAGATCTCTTTGAGATCAACCGAAGACTATTCCACGATCTCTGGCATATCACTCCTGTAACTGGATGTCCAGATGGGCTGTCACCCCGACTGATTCTTCCAAAAAAGAGAGATGCCGATGTGCGTATCAGTGAACAAGAAGCCCGCTTCCTCTATTGCAGCTCACTTAATCTATTAAACTACTTCTACTCAGTTGAAACCCCAACAGATCAGACTTATGTCCAGACCGGGAAAAAGCCACAAAGCGCATCCTCAGATCTCAGCCTATATACATTTGAGAGTGAATTTAAAAAGTGTGCCAATGTAGAGTTTAAGGCGCATAATGTTTCGTATGAACAAATTCGAAAGGATATAGAAAAACTAGTTAGAGAGGGTCGGCCTAAAAAAAACAAGGATATAGAAAAACCAGATAGAGAGAGTCGGCCTAAAAACTGGGTTCATGGAAACTGGGTTCATGTTCTGAAGAACGTTGACAGCAAAACGCTGGTCGGACTGTTTGAGAAGTTCAGAAAATCTCTATCCGCAGTTCTTAGTAAAGAGAGAAATTTATCTGTTTCTATATTATTTTCTTTTTGCATTATTGAAAAGAGATGGGGCTGCATCAAATATTTTGATTTGAAAGCTTTGGAGGCTGCTCCTGATAATTATATAGACGATTTCTTCAAACTGTCATATAGCGTAAAAAAAGGACAGGTTGTTGAAGATAATTCAAATGGCTGGGAGATCATAAAACAGAAGGTATAACATTCATAGTTGCTTGGACACGACTTCAGATATGATTATTAAGAACTCTGAAGAAGATCTATAGGTTTATTGTTTGTCTATCCTCAACCTGCATTACATTTTCTTCAAAGATTTTGCCATACTCTTTTGGATAAAAAGTATGAACGGGAATTATGCATTTTGGTTTGATTGCTTTAACAAATTTTTGCAGTTCGTCTATGTAT
>Ga0180732_1000300_pt1 | contig 45446 bp, 42 predicted proteins | sample KR11_01MetaG_FD_148674 | JGI IMG/M metagenome (GOLD analysis project Ga0180732, IMG submission 148674) | Groundwater microbial communities from the Olkiluoto Island deep subsurface site, Finland - KR11_0.1 MetaG | ecosystem: Environmental > Aquatic > Deep subsurface > Groundwater | place...
ATGAAATAATGTCCATGAAAGCCTCCGTTGTGATCATGATGCCACCTCCTTTTAAGAAGGTAAACATCGATAGAGGTGGTACACTTTTCATTACCATTTTTGGTACACTTTTATATTACCAGTGACAGCAGGTTATGGAAGATCTTCATCAAGCGGCAATCACTGCCAGCGCCGGCAATCTTTTCTTTACCGCCAATCTCCATAAGATTATTGTCTTGTTCAACAGCAATAATATCCAGGCAATTTCGTTTAAAGGACCTGCCCTCTCTCAGGCAGCTTACGCTGATATCAACCTTCGATCGTTCAGCGATCTGGACGTACTGGTAGCAGAAGAAAACGCGTTTAAGGCTCGAAACCTGCTGATAGCCAACGGCTATAGCTGCGAAACGCAGATGGCAGACGATACGGAAGAGGATTTCCTCAGAAAGGAAAATTGTTTTGCAATGGTCAACAGCAGTAACAACATCAATATAGATCTGCACTGGGAACTGACTGGCCGCTATTCTCTGGTGCCTCTCTACCTGGAGGATATTATTGAAAGAGCTACAACGATAAAACTTGTGGGCTGGCAATTCCCGACCCTGTCAGTGGAAGACAATATCGTTTGCCTGTGCATTCATTCTTCCAAGCATTGCTGGCAACCTCTCGAAGGCATCAATAGTATCGCCGAGCTTATCCGGAACACGGAAAAGATCAACTGGCTAAAAGTTATTGAACAAAGCAACTCTCTTCGAGCTCGTCGCATAGTCTTGCTCGGCCTTCTCTTGTGCCATCTTCTCTTTGACCTCGAACTGCCATCACAGGTTATGGCCGAACTGAATGAAGATAAGAGATTAAGCAAACATGGAGAAAAAATCTTACGTAGGTTGACTCTTGATCCTGTTTTGCAGGCACAGGATGATTATTCTTGCCAGTTCTCAACTCTCCATACCTGTATCAGAGATTCATTTCCGGACGGAATAACGCACCTTTGTCGTTTTCTTGGCCGAATTCTTTTCCGCCCCACTGCCAAGGACCGGCAGGCCTGGCCGCTGCCCTCGTCTCTGACGTTCCTCTATTACCTTTATCGGCCCCTGCGGCTGGGGTGGGAATGGGGACGAAGAAGACTGAGGATTGGAGATTGACGACTTTTTGCGAGGCCATCGATAATGGGTTGTTCAGCTCAATGGACCGATGTGGCAGTGGTCCGTGTGGAGGTGTAACAGGATACTTGTCACAAACGGTTCCTATTTATTGTGGCGCAGGAGGCAAAATCAAACGGGATACGTTTTAGCAGCCACCTTTTTCGAAATATTTTCAGGCACCTATGTTTGCCTTCCTCTTGCTGTCTATCTGAAGATTTGACTTTCTTTTATCTAAAACATTGATTATCGCTCTTTAAAGAGATAGGCTTTTTAGTAAGTTTTATCAGTCTTTTTTGTGGAATATTTAAACGAGCATGAAAGAGGGAAAGAGGAGAAGATGGGAATAGATATTCACAATACTGTCTGCAAATGTTTACATGATTATCCTAAAGTTGAAGAACTTATAGTTGAGCTTAACCGGCTGATAAGTATGGAGGGCGCAACTTGCTGTCAGGCCATTTTGCGGTTACTGGCCCATATTGAGATACCTCCCGAACAGGCCGAAAAATGCTGGCAGGATATTATGTTTCATCGAGGGGTAATGTCGTCGTCTATTGGCCGGCCTGTCAGTCTGCAGACTGCTATTTGCGATTTTTTCAGCTCCATCCAGAAAAACCTCACCCAGCCCACGGTTATCGAGATAAAAGATTTTGATGAGATAGTGCGCCAGTCTAATCTGGATTTTCTGACAGGGTTGAGCAACCGGGCCACATTGGACAATGTGTTTGAGAAGGAAATGGCTCGGACGCAACGCTACCATAGAGAATTGTCACTGTTATTTCTTGATATTGATGATTTTAAACAAATTAATGATACTTTTGGCCATCAGGCAGGGGATATTGTTTTACAGGAAATTGGAGCCATCATCAATCGGGAGAAAAGACTGGAAGATACAGCCGGTAGATATGGTGGCGAAGAGTTTATGGTGATTTTACCTGATACCTCTAAATTAGACGCCTTGATTTTTGCCGAAAGAGTCAGGGTGCAGATAGAACAACTGGCGTTGCCTTATGGTGACAAAGTAATTCGTACCACTATCAGTGGCGGACTGGCGTTCTGGCCCGGTGATGCCACGGACAAGGGCGCATTGATTTCCTGCGCTGATCAGGCACTTTATAAGGCAAAAAGTGATGGTAAGAATCTAATTTCTCTTTTTGGCTCTGAGAAACGGCGTTATATTCGTATTGATTTTGCCAGGCAACTCGATGTAAAGATTTTACAATTCGCACAAGACAATCTCGCCAACACTACAGGTATAAATATATCCCTTGGTGGTGTTTTGTTTGAAAGCGACAAGCAGATTGCCATGGGTACTCACCTTGAAGTGACCGCCCATTTTGATGAAGATAACCTCCTAGTTTTTCAGGGTCAGGTCAGAAGGCTTGAATGTTTGGCCAATGATAAATATGAGATTGGTGTCTCTTTTTCACATCAGGACGATGCCTCTACCCATAACTTGGCACGATATATCACCAGGTATCTCGATCATTGTGGTAAAAGTTGCCCTACAACAGATCATGTCATGCAAGCAGTTTTGCTATCCTAACAGGTGACCAGACAATAAGAGGATATGATCCAGTAGTGTCCGGTTTGATATTTGCATGATTTAAAAAAGTGATGAATTTAGCCCCCCTCCTTGTTAAGGAGGGGCCGGGGGTGGTTTTTTTTAGCTTTTAGTTGTGATTATGGACGTTATTTTTGACGAAAATCAAAGACAACCACCCCTGACCCCTCCTTAAAAACAAGGAGGGGAACTTATGCACAAACTAAACCAGAGAATGGTGGGTATGATCCTTCTTTATTTTTCCTTTTGCGTTCTTGTGCCCATTTGTCATGTTACCGGTTATCGAACTTTCTCAGATCAGTAAATCCTTTACAGAGCGCAACTGGAAGACTTTCCTGTTCCGAAAATCTTACCCGGTACAGGCCTTGGAGGACGTTTCCCTTACTGTAAATAAGGGAGAGATTATGGGGTTGTTAGGTCCGAACGGGGCAGGAAAAACAACGCTTATCAAGATTCTTGCCACCTTGATCACCCCTGACCTGGGCAGCGGCACCATCTGCGGATTTGACATCTGTAGCCAATCGCATCGTGTCCGGGAGAAAATAGGGTTGGTCAGCACCAACGACCGGACCTTTTACTGGCGGCTCAGCGGTCGGGACAACCTCAGTTTCTTCGCCAGCCTTTACAACCTCTGGGGCCAGGACAAAACACAGCAGATTGAGAAGGTCCTTGAGCTGACCGACATGACAGACAAGGCGGACTATCGCTTCATGTCCTATTCTGCAGGCCAGAAACAGCGGCTGGCCATTGCCAGGGCCATGCTCTCCGAGCCCGAGATCCTGCTGCTGGATGAGGCGACTGCAAGTCTTGACCCCATTGCCGCTCGCAGCCTGCTTGATCTGACCCGAAACACCCTCGCCGCTAAAGAACAAAAAACCATCCTCTGGTGCACTCATAATCTGACCGAGGCTGATGAGATCTGCGACCGGTTGACTATCCTCCATCAAGGCCGGATCTTGCAAAGTGGCACTCCAGCCGAGATTCATAACTGTCTGGGGTATAAGCAGAGTTATCGGCTAGTGGTGGATAGCCTGCACCCATCTCTGCAAAACCAGCAGGATTATCAACCTATTTTGGAGAAAGAGCAGGGAGCATATGCCTGCACCCTGACCATTGACCACGCCAGGGTTCCCGAGCTGCTTAAATCGCTTGCCGGGAGTGGAGTTGGGGTTTATGAATGCAGTCAGATTAAAAGACCGTTGGAAGCGGCCTTTACCGAACTTGTTTTACGAAAGCAGAAAGGTTCTTGAGACAATTCTTATGAGAGATATTCGTCCGCTCCTGGGAAAACCCCTGGCCTTTCTGGTCCGTGATTTTAAGATTGCGGCCAGCTATCGCCTTCAATTTGTCATGCAGGGCTTCGGTATCCTCCTGACCACCTTCAGTTTCTCATTGATTGACAAAATGTTGGGTGGCCAGAATCTGCCAGCGCTTTCGCCTTACGGTGGAGATTTTTTTGCCTTTGTTCTCATTGGAATAGCCTTTACCGATTATCTTACCATCTCTACTACTACCTTTGCCAACGAGATCCGCAATGCCCAGATGGTAGGAACCTTGGAGGCCCTGCTGGTCACCCCCACCTCCATGACCACCATTCTTCTCTCATCCTATGGCTATAACCTCTTGGCTACCAGCCTGCGCGTTATTTTTTACCTGCTCTTCGGCACTCTGATTTTTGGGGTCCAATTGCAGTTACCCGGATTCGCCACTTTCCTGATCACCTTTTTTCTGACCCTGTTGCCCTTTTTTGGCCTGGGGCTGTTGTCGGCGGCATTTATCCTTGTCTTCAAACAGGGGAATCCGATCAGTACCTTTCTGGCCATGAGTTCCGGACTTCTGGGCGGCATGCTCTATCCGGTAAGTGTGCTGCCGACCTGGCTTAAACCCTTTTCAGCTATGTTGCCCATAACTCACGGACTTGAGGCCATGCGCCAGGTCCTGCTTAATGGGGCGGGGATAGTTGAAATCAGGAAACAACTGCTTATTCTTGCCCTGTTCTCAATTCTCTTGCTGGCAATTGGGATTTACGCCCTTTATGCCAGCCTTAAGGTTGCCAGGAAAGAGGGGTCGTTGTTACATTACTGAGGACTGAGAAGAAGGGTTAAGGTAAATTGCGGGTATCAAGTACAAGGGTTTTTAAAAAAAAAATTTAAAGGTGGATGCTGATGTCATTTTCGGAAATTTTTACGTTAGAAAACAAGGAGCTCGACAATCTTATTCTCTGTCGGGTAGAAGATAAGATCTCCACCGAGCTTGCTGGGGAGACGGTGATTCTCGATCTGGCGTCAGGGGTTTACAGTGGCCTGGATGAGGTGGGGACAACGATATGGAACCTGCTGGAACAGCCAAAGAGCTTTCGTGACGTTTGTCAGGGGGTCATGGTCGAGTATGCGGTGGAGGAGGAAGAGTGCCGTAGTGATCTTCTTACCTTTCTCAAAGATCTTGCCGATAACCAATTGATTACTGTGGAAAATGGGCCGGCTGCTTAAATTCTTTCGTTTACCGGGTAGAGAAAAGGCTCTCTTTTTTTATGCCTTGTATCTGTTGGCTGCATACCGGATTCGTCTGCAGGTGACATCCACGCAACAACTTTTCAACCGTGTTCAGAAGTTGTCACGTGAACGATATGTCCCCGAGCCAAGCCCTGTCCCTCCGCAACGTATTGCCAGCTTGCTGAATGTTGCCGCATCGTTCATCCCTTATTCCACCTGTTTGTCCAAGGCCCTGGTCGGGCAGATTCTCTTTGCCGGCCATGGTCATAAGACCAGGCTCCATATCGGCGTGGCAAACGATGCCCAACAGAAGTTCCATGCCCACGCCTGGCTGAGCCTGGACGACAAAATCCTGATTGGTCATCTTCCCGATCTAAAGCTGTACCGGGAGTTCCCGTCTCTTGAAAAAGAGTAGAAAAAAAAATAGACTTTTTTAGTGAAAAAGAATATCATTAATAATGGTATCTTTCTCTTCTTCAAAAAAGGATGAAAAAAATGAAACTAAACGTGTCTGATACTAATTCGGCTCCTAGAAAACCATACTCTTCGCCACAACTCAAATTGTATGGAGACATCCATAAGGTTACGTTGGCCCTGGCTAATGGGAAACAAACTGATGCTGTGCATGGTTCAGGACATCCAGTATCCTGTTCTGGATAACAAGGATACTGTAAATAACGTAGAATTCCTCATTGATGAAAATACCGAAATAAGTACAGACTGACTTGCAATTCTTACACCAAAGGACCATAAGGACTTCATGATTCTCTTAGAAGTCTTTTCCCTTTGTCCTGCTCAAGCATAGGACATAGTGAGATATACCGCTTTTAAGCTCCAGCTTTCTTCTGAAATACCCTTGCCGCTCCCCAGTGGTTCCATAGATGACCTGGTAGACATCAGGATCAACAAGGCTGTTCTGCCTCAACTCCCCAGAAACCAAACGCTCTATGGCACTTGGTTTGAACACGGAACTCGGGAAATTCTCATAGGCTGGGAAAATTACTGTTACCTGAGGATTCACCGCGGAATAGCAATTGATGTTCAGGCTGAGCGGGATGGAAACGCCGATTTTATCAAAGATCCTATTCTTGGCCTGGCCATGGCCATGGCCCTCCAGCAGCGCCACCATTATGTCTTGCATGGAAGCGCTGTGGCCATTGGGGATCAAGCGGCTCTGTTTATTGGTGACAAAGGGCAGGGCAAATCTACCGTGGCTGCCGGATTTCGTTCCCATGGCTATTCAATCATGGCCGACGATGTCTCTGCCGTTGATTTTTCAGGCGGTATCCCCAGGGTGAGGCCGGGGTTTCCAAAGATGAAACTCTGGCCTGAGACCTTGGAGCAGATGGGTGAAGATCCTTCTCAGTATCCGGCCATTATGCCGGGATATGATAAGAAAGTGTGTTGCCTGGCCTCATGCTTTCACAATCAGTTGGCGCCGCTGGCTGCTATTTTTGTTCTGGCCACAGGTCCACGGCTCTCAATAACTAAAATCGGCTTTACTGAGTCTATCCTGGCCCTCAATAGTAACAGGATGGGAAGCTCCTTTACCAAAGGCATGCCCCGTCAGCTTTTTTCTCGAATTTTCGACCAGTGTGCAATAATTGCTAAAACGGTGCCTATTTACCAGCTCACCAGACCTCGTGATTTCCGTCTTCTTTCTGAAACGGTGAAAAAAATAGCGGCTATCCTCACCTGAGTTATCTCTTCTTCATAAAATTGCTTCAGGCTGAGCAAAGAACTGCCACATTTCACCACATCCTCCAAGCCTATCTTTCTGGTAGCCTTCAATCTACAATTTTTTATTGCCTTGCATGTCCATATAAGAGGATAACTCGTTGAGAGTAGTTGCCGATATTTCTGATAGACATTTATAAATAAGTGGAGCATCATGTTGCCATGAGCGGAATTGCAGGTATCTTTTATTTGAATGACAGGCCGGTTGTAACGGAACAGCTTGAGCGCATGCGGCAGGCTCTCGCTCACCGGGGGCCAGATGGGTATCGTCTATGGAAATCCTGTCAAGTGGGTCTTCTCCACTGTCGGCTGAATACTACTCCTGAATCTATTAAAGAACAGCTCCCGGAAGAAGATATGCAGTCCGGCTTGGTTATTACTGCCGATGCCCGGCTGGATAACCGCCAAGAGCTTCTTGCTGTTTTTTCCCCCTCTCTTCATCAAGCTGGATCTGTCCCGGACAGTAAATTGATCCTTGCTGCCTATCAAAAGTGGGGGGCAGACTGTGCGGCTCATCTTCTTGGTGACTTTGCCTTCGTAATCTGGGACAAAGCTCAAAACCGGCTCTTCTGCGCTCGAGATCATATGGGGGTAAAACCCTTTTATTATTATCGTTCCGATTCATTCGTTAGCTTTTCTACCGAGATCAAAGGACTGCTCTGCAACCATGAAGTCAAACAGGACCTCAATGAAGACCGGATTGCAGACTTTATAGCCGTCATGGCCTTGGATAACAGTTCTACTTTTTTCAAACAGATCCTGCGTCTCCCCCCTGGCCATTCCCTCATAGTCCACCCTGGAAGAATTAGTCAGCCAATATCTTACTGGCAACCACGACCCGCGCAACTACCTGTATTAAACAGGGACGAATACGCCGAAGCCTTCAGGGAGATTTTTACAGAGTCTGTCCGCTGTCGCCTTCGTTCTGCTTTTCCTGTAGGCACCTTTCTTAGTGGTGGACTTGACTCATCCTCCATTACCTGCATGGCAGCAGGCCCCCTTAAACAGTGCCTATCCGGACCTCTCCACTCTTTTTCCGGTGTCTTTGACACAATGACCAGCTGTGACGAACGCCATTATTTTCAACCGGTGCTCGATCGTTACCAGATTACTCCTCATTTTCTTCTGGCGGATCAGCTGGATGGCCCTCAGGCCTTTGACAAGATGGTGGAGTGGGAGGACGAGCCTTTTTTTGCCCCCCACTTCTTCATGGGATTGAATCTGCTTCAACTCATGCAGGGCCTTGGTGTTCGGACCCTTCTCGATGGTCATGATGGCGACTCGGCAGTTTCCTATGGGTATACGCTACTCCCGGAGCTGGCCAGGAAGGGAAAGTGGCTGCAGTGGTTCACAGAGATGCGGGCACTCAACTCTTCCTCCAGAAAAGCGTTGGCAAAGTACCCTGTCAGGATAATGAAAGATGTTCTTTACCGAAAAATCCCTCAGTGGCTGTTCACCCCCCAGTATCAAAAAGATTTCCTGAAAACGGTGGAAGAACTTAATCCGGATCTGGTAAAAAAAACGGACATAAAAGGCCGCCTTCTTCGTCACATTCTTCAATTGCCGAATTATCAGCAAGATGAACAGACCTTTCATCTTCTTAATATCATCCAGCCCATTCATTCGACCGCATTGGAGTTTATGAATAAAACCGCGGCAAGATTCCATGTCGAGCAGCGGTTGCCTTTTTTTGACAAACGGCTTATTGAATTCTGCCTGGCTCTGCCTGCCGATCAAAAACTTTATCAGGGACTCAATCGCCATGTTTGCCGCCATGCCCTACGAGACATCTTGCCTGAGAGTATCAGGCAAAGGAAATCAAAAACCGATTTTAGTCCTAACCTGGTGAACACTTTTTCTGAACAAACTTCCAATTGGCTCGCATTGTCCTTTGCATCGCTTCCTGATTGTACGTTTAACTATATAGACAAAAGTAAGTTAGTTATGGCCTATAACCGGTTCAATGATCCAAAAAACACCATGCGACAGGTTGAATTGTTTTTTATTCTTCGGGCATTATCACTTGGAAAATGGCTGCATAAAATGGATGGAGGCAGGGAGCATGAAACAGGGTAGTAACGCGAACATACTTCCTCAGTCCCGTGATTTTTTTCTGGAGGTCTATTTTTTACTAGAGATCTCCCCTCAATGAAGTTTCCAACACTTCTCACCCTGTTGCTCTTTGTTCTCGCTTCGCTTTTTACCATAGGTTGCAATACCCTGATTGAAAAATATCATAATATCAGTCAGCAGCTTCTGGAAAACCCGCTCTTTTCCTATGGGGTACGAGGATGGCAAACAAAGGAGTCTCCTTCCAGTGAAATTGTGCTTCAAGATGGCACAGTTACTCTGAAATCCTCGGACAAAGAGGGGCAGAAAGAAATATTCCAAGAAGTAAAAGGCCAGAATCAGGATGCCATATTTCGCCTTGAGGCCGAGCTGCAAACCACGGATGTGGCCGCCGGTGAAAAGAACTGGAACAAGGCCAGGTTGCTGCTTGTTCCGATTATTGACGGCAAGGCCAGTTATAAACTGAAACACGTTGCGGCCTCCCTTGTCGGAACCAAGGGCTGGAAAAGGGTTAGTGAAGTTTTCTATTTCCCCAAGGGGTGTCAAGCGATACGGGTTGTGGCGCAGATGAGTCGCTGCAGTGGGGAATTTTCGCTGCGGAATCCCACGCTCTACAGGGTAGTGGAAACCCCACTCTTCTCCTTCAGTAAATGGCTGGTTATCCCTCTCTGGGCCGTCTTTTTCTTTTCCATGTTTCAGCCCTGTCTGCGAGGTAAAGGTAACTTTTTTTCCAAGATGCTTTTGGTCCTGACCGTGGTTGCCATTGTCGCTGGAACCACCATCCCCGGTCGGTTTAAAAACGACTTACGCGATGACCTGCTTGATGAAACAAGGAGCTATACCACATCGGTCCAAGAGACGGTAAAAGAGGTGCTGGTGGCTGAGCATGTTCGTCCCTTCGACCTACCGAAGGTGGATATCACCAAGCTGGCCCATTTCTTTCTTTTTGCCCTGTTAACCCTCCTTCTTCTGCTCACAAATCCGGAGATATCAGTCAAGTTGCTGTTGCTCAACCTTTTCCTGGTGGCCTGTTCTACCGAGCTGATTCAATTGTATGTGGAGGGCCGCTCGCCTCTGATCAGAGACGTGGTGATTGATATGGCAGGAGGGGGAATGACCGTGGTCCTTTGGTACCTGACAATGGTCAGGAAGCGAACGGGGGAAGCCAAGAACGGGATGTGCTGAATATTGTTTAGACAGAAAATTCTTCCCTGACCTGGGCTACCGTGATAACTTTTCCAGACGTTGACGGATCTTTTCATTTCCAGGCTCAAGCATCAGGGCCTGCTCATACTCTTCTTTTGCCCGGTAAACGATACCTTGTTTTACATAGTAATCACCTAGAATAAGGTGAAAGGGTGCGTGATCCGGATGGGCTTCGATTCCCCGTCTCAGGACATCAAGTGCCTTCTCCTGTTCCCGCTGCTTCTGAAGGAATGAGTAGAGCTGAAGAAAATACCAGGGCTTGCTTTCCTCGTTTCGTTTGAGAAAATCCAGGGCATGGCTCCGGTAATAAAGGGCATCCTCCAGGTTTCCAAGATCCTCGGAGAGTTTACCAAATTGGATCCAGGCTTCAACCGTCTCCGGCAGGACGGCCGAGACCTCTTCTCTGCTGAAATGATAGCTGATAAGAAGAGGCGGCATATCCCGGGCAAGAGAGGGGGACTGGCTGGTTTTCTCTTTAAGGACTTTGACTGCCTCGGCCCTCTGGTTATTAAGCAGCAACCACTCCGCCCAGGTCAAAATGATGTTTTTCTTATCCTGTGCTCGTTTGTACCCCTCTGCCATCAAGATAGAAGCCTGATCCCTGGAATCGGGGCCCAGGGTCAACGCCAGGCGCTGAAGATAGACTCCTTCCAGGGGATCTTTCATGGCCGCATGGAGATAACTCGTCAATGTCTCTGGCCCCAAATTCTGGAAACGGGTAATATTCCCCTCGCTGTATGAGTAGCGTCCCTCCAGAGGATCCTGGCGAACAGCACGTCTGGCCGTGTTCATCATCTCGTTCAATTTTTCCCGGGGAAGCTGGGGATTGAGGTAGATATCGGCGACCTCCTTATAATTTGAGGCAGCGAGGAGAACCCCCCCCTGGACCATCACAGTCAGCGTCAGGAGAGGAAGAACTGTAATAAGGGTTACAACGGACCACCTGCTGTTGATAGGTGTCAGGAGGGTGGAACTGGTCCGGTAATGGTGTCGGGTATTAGCGGCCGCAACTACAAGGCCGCAGAGAAAATAGAAATAAAGGCCGTTGGCCCCGTTGTGCATATTGAAATCGGTTACACTGTGCAGCAAAATGGAAACGAGGCCGGTTAGAGCACCGACTGTGAGCAGGATGGTATAAAGGTCCCTTCTTTTGGTCAGCTGCTTGAACCCGTGCCAAAGGATGGCTATAACAAACCAGGCTGCCAGAGAAAAGCCAATGACGCCGCCGTCGGTGAACAGCTCGATATAATCGTTATGGGCATGATCAAAGATAGCAGAACCAGGCATTGTGCTGTACTGGGGATAGGTGTGGATAAAAGTGCCGAACCCCGAACCGGTAAAGAAAAAATCACGGATGATCGCCCCGCAGTCCTGCCATACCAAGAGTCGTCCGTCGGCGATACCTCCGGTTTCTGTAAATGCCTTGTTGAATTTACCAATAATGGGATCCCAGCCAAACCAGGTGACGGCCAGAATTCCACAGGTGAAGATAAGGACCGGCAATAGACGAATGGTGCCTTTTTGCTTTTTCGTCATGAGCAGGGTAAAAAAAAGCAGTCCTAAGGTTATGGCTATCATTCCGCCCCGGGAAAGGGCGATGAAGACCGAAACCATGATCAAGATCACTCCAAAGCCCAGAAAAAAGTGTAGGTTGCTTCCGGGCATGGAGAAGAGAGAGACTACTTTTGCCCTCAACGATTCACGGTAATGAACATTGGGTCGATGGAAGAGAAATAGTGCCAGGGCCAGGGGGCAGAGCATCTCCATAAATCCGGCGTAATGGTTGTGATAGATCCATGGTCCTACAGTTCCTGAATTTGCGGGAGTTGGGCGAAACCAGTAAATTGCATGGGGTGAGCTGAACTTTTGGATAATAGCCAGAAAGGCTATGCCGATCGCCAGCCAGACAACGACTTTTACTGTTTTACGAAGAGTCTCTCCTTCACGGAGCATCTGCACGGTCAGGATGTAGAAAAGGGAATAACAGGAGATCCGCAGAAATTCGAGCAGGGTCGCTTTTTGATTGACCGTGAGGGGAATCCAGTTGTTGCCGTGATCCAGCGAGAGTAATGGGGCATAGGCCTGGAAGATATCCGGGGCCATAATCCGGACCAGAGAGGTCGGCAACGGTAAAAGCTGGAGCAGCATAAAGCCCAGGAGAAGGAGCAAAGGGAATATGCCGGGTACCTTTAAAAAAGAGCTGGAATTTATTCGTAGGTGAGAGAAGTAAAGCAGGGCAGTGATGCAAATCAGCAATTGGACAATTGCGATAGACCACGTCTCCACCGAGCCAAAAGCCAGGGGAGCAAAGATCAGAGTGGTGATAAAGAGAAAGAATGAGATTTTCTTCATGGGAGACTTAGATTTGCATCAATGTTGTCCGGTTAGGTTTTTAGTCCCCCTCCTTCGTTTCAAGGAGGGGTTAGGGGTGGGTTGCCGTTACTTTGTGGTTACTTTGGAATTTCACCAATCTTAACCACCCCCAGCCCCTCCTTAAAAGAAGGAGGGGGGAAAAAGAGCATAGAATTTGGCAAACACAGAGTGCTGTCAAAAACGGTATTTTGGTATTTTCCAAATCCCCAATAACATCGAACCAGTTCCTTCTCCCTGAGAGAGTTAGGGTGAGGGGGAATAAACGGGAAATACGTATTCATCAGGCTCTGATCAGGGCGGCGGGATGATCAGTTACTAATTTTATCGCCTGCTCCTTGCCGATGATTTTGGCTGCTTGCTTGACTGCTTTGCTGAGTATGGGTTTTCTGAAACCGGGCGCGTGGGAATCGGTCGCCAGATAATGGACTTGATTATGTTTTAATAGATATTCTGCACAGTTTTTGGCATTTACACCCAACTCTCCTATGAGGCTCGCAGCGGTTATCTGCGCTTGCGCGCCAATATTGATAAGTGGGGCAAGTTTGAGGGGGTTGGTATAAATTGCCGGATTGCGTTCAGGATGGGCAATGACCGGAGTGATTCCTCGTTCCAGCAATTTCTCGACAATGATAGCAGAATCGATGGGGAGATAGTTGTAAGGAAACTCCAGTAGAAGGAATACGCTGTCGGCAAGACAAAATGCTTCCCCTGCGGCAAGTGCCATATGCGATGGTACTTCCGCGCCGCTAAGAATTGTAATACTGATCCCTGCAGCCTTGAGGGCCTCTCGTAACTTGGCCACCGCGCTTAACAAGCTGTCCCTGGTAAGGTTGTCAGTAAGATGAGGGGTGGCAATAATGGTATGGATACCGTCTTCGAGCGCCATCTTGGCCATGGCCAGCGAGGTCTCCATATTCGGAGATCCGTCATCAATACCTGGAAGAATATGGCAGTGCAAGTCTATCATCAGCTCAGTGAATCAACCAAATCGGCCGAAATGTCAGTTGAATGATTACTCTGATTCCTTACCATAATAATCATAATAACCGTAATATCCCTCACTGCCCTTGGTTATCGTTATTCCATTGACTATAGCCCCAAGGAGGGTGATCTTCATCCCCCGCATTTTACCAAGACCGGACTCGAGCATGTCGTAAGAGGTCTTGCCGGAACGGGTAACGAGCAGGGTACCATCAACCAGCTTGCCTAGGGTCAGGCTGTCGGTAACGCTCAACAGCGGTGGAGAGTCGAGGAGGATAAAATCAAAGTTCTTGCTCATCTCATTGAGTAATAATTTCATTCTATTGGAATTGAGTAATTCCGCCGGATTTGGGGGGGGAGGGCCAGCCGGAATCATGGTCAATCCATTGACCTCAACCTGACGGAGCATATTTTGCTCGATGCTGCCGGCCAGATAGTTGCTGAGGCCGGAGCTGTTTGACACAGCGAAGAGCGAGTGCATACGCGGCCTGCGCATGTCACAGTCTATGATCAGAACCTTTTTCTCGTTTTGGGCCAGAATCAGAGCAAGATTGTAGGTGGTAGAGGTCTTGCCTTCCTTGGGTGCCATACTGGTTAAAAGCAAGGTGCGCGGAGGATGATCCGGGGTGGACAACAGCAGGCTGGAACGGATCATCCGGTAGCTCTCCGCTAGCGGTGAGAGAGGATTATCAACGATACAAGTCTCGATTTTGCTGTTTTTATCCCGCACCTCTTCAATTGAACCAAGCACGGTCAAGCCAAAACGCTGTTCTATATCTTTGCCGTTCTTTACGGTGTTGTCCAGGTATTCGATAAAAAAGGCCAGGCCGATGCCGCCAAAAAGTCCAAGAATCAGTCCCAGGGCCAGATTGCGTTTTTTTCTCGGTTTGTCGGCAAAGCCAGGGAGCTCGGCACTCTTCACCACCCAAATTTTTATATCCTGGGCCTGATCCGTAACATTGACTTCTTTGATACTGGAGGTCAAAGCATCATACAGGACCCGATTCATGTCGGCTTCTCGCTTCATGATGGAGTACTGTGTAAAACGCTCGTTGACGTTGAGCATCTCCTGCTTTGTATTGGTCAGTAATTGGGTAAGATTGGTCTCTTTCGACTTAGCAAGGTTATAGGAATTTTTGGTAGCTTCGATGATCCTGTCTATCTCAAAGCGTTTTTCTTTGAGTAACATCTCCTTTTCTGCTTTGGCATTGACCATCGAAGGATGTTTGTAGCCGAATTTTTTTGAGAGGTCCTTAATGTTTTGTTCTGCAAGATAAATTTTTTCCCGCAATCCTTGTAAAATTTTGTTATCAGAAAAAATAGAGATGGTTTCGATGTTTTGATAATTCTCTCCCAAATTTTTGATCTGGGCATAGAGCGCCTCGAACTCCTTCTGTTCGGTCTGGGCTTTGGAGAGTTGACTGCTGAACTCGGCAAGTTTTTGAGGATAGACAGCAAGTTTATCTTCAACCGTGACCAGGTCATTGTCGCGCATGTATTTCTGAAGGTTAAGTTCTGATCCTTCCAGCTTTTTACTCTCTTCTTCCGCTTTGGCCGTCATCCATTTCAGGGTGTAATTGCTCGAGGATAGTTTGATTTCAAGAGTCTCATCTATATAGGCCTGGACAACCGCATCGGCGATAACCTTGGCCATGGCAGGATCTTTATCGGAGTAAAGGATAAAAACAGTCTTAGTGTTTACCACTGGATTAATTGAAAGATTGCCCTGGATAATAGAAGCGATTGTTTCTGCGTCACTTATCGGTGCGGCAGCGACCAGGAGTGGATCGTTCTCCTCTGCCAGGTTTGTTTTTTCATCATCGCTTTTAGACGGCAGGAGACCGGAAAGAAACTTTTTAACCCCACTTGTTATTGTGGAGAGAAAGCTTGGAGAATCTGCAGATTTTTCGAAAAAATAGTTCCGGTATTTAGTGTCGAGTTGGAGCTGTTTTACAACCCTGCGGGCCACATTGGGGCTTCGGATCAGTTCAAATTGGGTGGTTTGGAAATCGGGATCATAAGGGATATAATTTCCACCCCCTGTCAGCTTGTTGGAGCCAATATTTTTCTCAATGAGTACCTGGGAAGAGGCGGTGTAATAAGGAGTAGCGGTAAAGGTGGCGATAACCACTGTAAGGAAGGTTATCGCCAGGAAGGTGATAACCGTAATTTTCCGTTTGATGATGACCCGCACGTAGTCGCGGAGGTGGATTTCCTGTTCCTGGAAATCCTTAGAACCTGGCTGGTTCAAAAGATCGGTGCTTTTCATGACAAGATTAGGGGGAAAAGAAAGACAGAGGAAGATATGGAGCCTGATAAAGGGGCAGTTGTTTTCCAGGGTGAGTTAAAAAAAACTTTCCGGCACCACGATAATATCATTGGCTAACACAGGAGTATCAAATTCTACATCTTTTAAAATTTTTTTTTGATTATCGACAATTCTGACAATTTGTATCCCGGATTTAGAGGCCTTACCGGTGAAGCCACCTGCCAAGGTAATCAGCTTAAGAACTGTGGTCTGATTATCGCAGATATAGGCATCCGGTTTGTCCACTTCCCCGGTCACGTAACACATGCCGCCTTTGGGTATATAAACGGTGTCTCCAGCCTGGATGGGTATATTTTGACTAAGATCACCACTTTCAACGAGAGACTTGATGTTGATAACAATGACCTCCTGTTTTCCGCCCGTGATGCGTTTTATGGTTGCAGTGTCACCCGCCTCTTCCTTTAATCCTCCGGCTTGAGAGAGGAGTTCGAGAAAGGTTGTTGTGCCACGAAGCTCAATCAACCCAGGCTTGTTGACATGGCCCAGAGCAACCGCTTTTTTGCTGCGGAATTCTTCAATGAAAATATTGACCTGGGGGTTGACGGTGTAGCCGTCTGCCAGCTGGCGCGACAGCTCCGCTGCGATATCGGAGGTTTTCATCCCGCCGACCTTGACCTGACCGAGAAGGGGCATAACGATAAAGCCGTCTTCTGTGATGCGAACGGTTGTCTTCAGGTCGTCATGATCGTAGACGGTTATGCGCAACACATCCCCTGGACCGACAATATAGTCATCGGCCCAAAGGGTTTGATGGGAAGTGATGAGAATAAAAAGGCAGAACAGGCCGAGGAGGAATCTTGATCTTTTCTGAGGGATATTATTCATCATGAGTAATGTCTTCTTCTTTTCTTTTTCCCTGTAATCGTCACAACTTTCCTTAAAGTGGAATTTTTTTAGAAGCCAGAGTTTAAACTGAAGGAAATTGTATTGGCCGCGTAATCGAACAGATCATCTGTTGAATTCCTGGTGTCATACTGGTAAGCCATCTCGGCCATCAGCCAATCTTTGAATACATATTGAAGAGCAGGCCTCAAGAGATAACGGTCGTCGTCACGCTCTCCAGTCTGAAGCTGGTTGTAGTTTGCATTTTCTACCGATAACTCACAGACTCCCAGTAACTTCTCAGTGAATTGTTGTTTGTAATGCAGGGTTCCGGAAGATACTTCTTTATCAAGGGCCACCGCACTGTCACTTTCTTCTATCTTATGATTAAGTGCCAGGGAGATCTCCGTCTTAACAGTAATCTGGTACTTCAGGGCTAATTCAAGAGCCAAGCCGTTATTATCTTGGGTATTTGTTTGAATAAAATCTTCCTGGTAATCTTTATTCTGGTAGCCTGCCTTCATGCGCAAAGAAGTTTTTTCGGAGGAGGCCCAGTTAATACCGGCGTAATAAAGATCCTGGGTGTTATCCCAGGCTGTATTTGTGTCATAGCTGAGGTCAACATATTGATACTGTACAAAGAAGCTGGTCTTTGGACTATACTTGTAAAATCCGTACCAGGAGGCAGTATTGTCACTACGGTCGAGAAAGTCATCTATGGCTTCTGAGTAATTAAGATAGAAGTTCGAGAACTCAGCTTTGGTTCTCAATTTTTCAGAGAAGTCCCAATCTGCGACTGCCTGACCTAAATTTGATTTATATCTCCGCACAGGGTCTATTGAAGCATTGCCGATATCGAAGCGGTCCTGGCTGCTAGTATAACTGTCGAGCGCCTGAAAAGAAAGACCGCCACGAAGGTTATACTTGAAAAGTCCTTCAGCCTTGGCATCGGTATCATTGAGAGCTGAGTCAGCGGAATACATCTTGTAGTCAAGGGCGCCCAGCAGGTATGCGTTGAACCTTTCAAAACCTTCATAGTCGGGGAGAGCCATTTGCAGACCACCCGCTGATGTGTTGTTAGCTGCAATGGTTACGGGCACCTCTTTGACCTTGGGTACGGACAGCCAAATTCCGGGAGAAATCCGGGTAAGGAAGTTGCTTGTCTTGTCCTGGTCCAGATCGTACAGGTTGTCTGTATATTCTTCGCCCACCGAGAGGAAAGGATGAAGATATCCACTGCCGGCGGTGCTGAACAATTCACTGTCTTTTTTTGCTCCGTCATCTTCAGGAAGCAGTGATTCTTTGCTGTCAGAACTGGACTGCCCCATAGGCATATCCTGCTCTTTGTTGAAAGGTGATTCCGCAGCAGGCTGGATATCATTGGAGGCAACCATTATCGTTTTACCAATCTGGATACCCTGGTGTTCCCCGGCAACCGCGAGTTGTGACTGAAGTAACAATGATGACAAGAGCAAAAGGCTGTATTGACGTTTCATTATTTTTTCCTTTTATGCTTACTTTAAGTGATTTTTTCTTCTCTTAGAGCAGAGTCGTACATTACCCCTTCCCAATAAACCAAAAAGGCCTTGCAGGAAATAGCAGGGCCTTTTGTTTTTTACTTTATACTAATTTTATTCTGTGGCTGAAATTTTAATGAAATGTTGATGGGCTGGCATATCCTGCTCTATTCTGTGTTCTTGTCAGTGCCGGTAGGCCGGCAAAAGTTGGAGCGTTGGTTCCTGCCGGAGTATAGGCTTGGCTGTCGGACATCTGGTCACCACATTCGGCCACACTTTTTTCGTAGGCGTCAACTAACAACACATCGGATATTCCAGCATCTTCAGCAGCCTTATTAATGTCTTTGCCATCTGCTCCCGCACAGTAAAGAGCCATAAGCAGCTGTCGGGGATTAAGTTCTTTTATTTTGAGTCCTTCATCAATGATCAAAGCGGGAGTCTGTCCTTCCGTTAATGCCCCTTTAACCGCTAACTCTATCCCTTTCTCCTGGTAGGTGGAAACAAAGGTTTCCGTCCAACCGGCCATAGCTGTTGTTGCGACAGAGAAAGTCAAAAAACATGCCAAGATTATTTTTTTCATTTTGCCTCCATGGAAGATCCAGAACTAACAAGAAAATAAAATAATTTAATGTATGATACATAAAAATATAGACTAAAGCAAGGGATGAAAATAGATAAAACCACCTAAGATCAAATAAAAATCTATCGTCCCTTGCCCAAAAGCATTTCTTTGACTGTTATGCTGATTAACTTCAGGTCAAAGAGTAATGACCAGTTATCGATATAGTCTAAATCCATTTTCATCCAGTTATCAAAAGAAATGTCATTTCGGCCGCTTACCTGCCATATGCAGGTAAGCCCCGGTTTCATGGACAGACGCCGCCTTTGCCACAGCTGATATCGTTCCACCTCCTCGGGCAGGGGAGGGCGGGGACCTACCAGGCTCATCTCTCCTTTGAGGATGTTGAACAGTTGGGGAAGCTCATCTAAACTGCTTTTCCGCAGGAAACTGCCAAGACGGGTGACTCGAGGGTCTTTTTTCATCTTGAAAACAGGCCCGTCCATCTCGTTGTCTTGGGCCAGCTGGGATTTTAACTCTTCGGCGTTGTTCACCATGGTTCGAAATTTATAGAGGGAAAATTGTCTGCCATTGAGGCCGCTTCGTCGCTGGGTAAAGAGGACTGGCCCTTTTGAGGTTAGTTTAATTAACAGGGCAATAAGCAGCATCAATGGTGACAGCAAAATCAAACCTGCTCCTGCTCCTATATAATCGATCATTGTTTTGATTTTTAATTCCGAATTCTTGAAAGAGGTTGAAGACAAACACATGGTGGGCATGCCGAGAAAACTATCAATAAAAATTTTAGCTGTTTGCGGATAATACATAATTTTCTGGATTTGGAAGTCAGGCATAATCCGTATATTTATCCCCAGGTTTTCGGCAAAAAATATATATTCGTGTATGTTGTCGATTTTTTTTAAGGGAATGGCAAAAATGACTTCATCTATGGACTTTTGTAACAAAATATCACAAAAGTCTTCCATTGTACCGGTAACGGTAATATCTCTGGTAACGGTCGTGCCGACAAGTTTTATCTGATCCGAGGTCTCCAGGCAACCGTAAATTCGATATCCCGATTCAGGGTTCTTGAGTATTTCCTTGATCAGATCAATGCTCCTGCTCCTGCTCCCTACTATTAAGACTTGACGGGTATTGTAGTCACGTTGTCGGCTGTGCCTCAGGGTATAGTAGAGGATTGCTTTGGATGTTATGAGAAAAATAGTGGAAAGAGCCAGAAAAAAGGTCATGAATAGCCGGCTGAGAGCTGGTATGTGTAGGAAATATATCAAAAAAATTACCCCAAGCATCCCTGTGATAGTGGCCTGGACGATCTTCAATACAACCTGGTGAAATTTTTGCCTTCGAAAAGAGTCATACACTGCGCAGAGGCGTAGACTGAGATAATAACAGATGAGAGTAAGAATCAGTACGAAGGCGTAAGGTGTTTTAGCAGGAAGGTGAAGCCCACGCAGCCAGAAAGCCAGCCAGAAGGCAATCGTGACAATAAACAGGTCAAGTACTTGGTGCAGGGCCTGAAAAAACTCACTTTTTTCTTTTAATATTCCCACTTTTTTCTTAAGTCATTATCGTTAGTAATAATGGAGAAATGAGCATTTGTTTATTATGTTTTTTTATAGGATATCACACAATCTTTGAAAATGTCAAGACAAATGCCGTGGGTTGTTTTGGGTTGTGATCACGATAACGTTCCTTGTATGTGATGACTCGGAAGTGCGAAACCTGCCATTATATCAGCAAGTTAACTTTTTTGAAATTTTGTCATAAATTTTTTATCAATCCAGTCCTTGATCCAAAAAGCCAGGGATCCTGCAAAGATCAGCCATTTTTTACGAAATACCCCTTGTCCATTCCCCAGATTGAAAATCAGAAGATAATCTTTGCCGGGATCAAAAGGGATGAGCTCCTCACCTTGGAGATAGGCCTTGAGGTTATGAAATAGGATGGGGTTTTCTCTCACCGCATAGACGCCCACCTTTTCCAGGGGTTGGGGCTCAAAAGATATGCAGTCACCGCCGCCAAAGATCTCGGGGTGTTCAGGGCTTTGCAGGTAGCGATTCACCAGCAGGCCGCCATCCGGGCCGGTGGCGATCCCTGCCTGGCGAAAGAAGGAAGAGGGGTGAACCCCGGTTGCCAGGATAATAAAATCGGCATGCTCGTTGATCCCGCAATCAAAGATGAGGGTGTTGTCTTTGATGGTCTTCAAATAGCCATATTCATGGATGATGACCCCATTCTTCTCCAGCAGATCTTGACTTCTACGGCGTACATTTTCCTGAAACCTGGCCATGAAACTGCGACCGGCAAAAAGGGAGACCTTTACTTTGTGTCCGCTGGCGCTGACAAGCTGGCGGACGTTTCCGGCGACCTCTGCCCCGGCTGGACCGCCCCCAATAACAGCAATAGCCACTGATTGCTGCATTGCCTTTTCCAGGATCTGCTGGCGGGCCTCATACAGGCGTTCGATGGGCTTCACTGTATAGATGGTGGAGGCATCACCAATAATCTCCGGGAGATCGACGCTGCTGCCGGTATTGAAGGAGACCACGTCGTAGTCGACGATGCGACCGGATGCCAGATGCAGCCGCCGGGAGACAGGATCAACAGCTGTTATGGAGTCGCGGATAAAGGTGCCGCCCTGTTCTTCCACGGTCTGCCTGGTGGCAAAGCGAATATTGTCGGGTTCGTAGGTCGCGCCCAGCATACCTGGGCCCATGCCGGAATAGTAATGATAGTCTGAAGGGCCGATGACGGTTACTGTGTGTCCGAGATCACACAACAGTTTGATATTGGCCAAAGTAACCATGTGGGCATGTCCGCCGCCTGCCAGAACCAGATGCTTTCCCATTTTGGTGCCTCCTCTGTGCTTTATCATTGAACAGTTGTCTCAGCTGATTGCTCTGGTGACAATGTCCCGGTCAAAATAGTTTATTGCCATGCCGGCATCGACCACCAAGGTCTGGGCGGTAATGCCGGAGGAGCGTTCCGAGAGAAGAAAGACTGCGGTATCTGCAGCCTCTTGGGTAGTCAGCGCTTTTTTCCTCAGAGTTGCTTTCTCTGCATAGAGATAACTGTCCACATAGCCGGGAATCCCTGCCGAGGCCGAGGTCTTCAGCAGACCCGGGGCAATGGCGTTGAAGCGGATGTTGGAAAATGCGGAGAAGCTCTTGGCCAGAAAGCAGATGGATGAGTCCAGGGCTGCCTTGATCGGCGCCATATACCCATAGTTTTCTGCCGCCATCCTGGTGGTTGAGATGGAGACGGTGACCACTGAAGCATTGCTATCCAGAAGTCCCTGAAAATGGTTGCAGATGGAAATCAGGGAAAAACAGGAGATGTCCATGGCCTGGAGAAAATCCTTTTTCAAGGTGGCATGAAAGGGTTGCAGGCCCTCAGAGTAATTGGCAAAGGCAATGGAGTGAACCATGCCGTGAATGCGTCCGCCGCTCTCCGCCTGAATCTCGGCGGCAATCTCATCGCAGACCCGGGCAATATTGGCCTCATCTTCGACGTCGCAGATAAATACCGGGCATCCGGGAAAGAGGCTGCGCGCTGTTTCCTGACGGGCCTGGGACCGGACCACATGGATTACCCGTGCTCCTTGGGCAATCAAAGTCTTGCCAATGGCACAGGCAAGGGATTTTTTATTGGCCAGCCCGAAAAGAACAAAAGTTTTATCAGTGATATTAAGAAAATCCATGGTCAAGTCCTGTGGAAGCGGTTATTTTTGCGAGACTATGAAAGATGGTCTCTTGCTTGAAAGCTTCTTAACCAGTGTCTGTCCATAAATAAGGATTTTTGTTCGATATCAAGGACTGCGAAAAAAATAAGCGCAGGCATATAAATGATATTCCGAGCATTATTTTTTGAGTATGACGCAGAGATTGGACAAAAAGACCACTTATAGACAGACGCTAACCAGAATACCCTTTTTTACATCGTTATTTCAATGATTGAATTTCCTTCGCCTATCATATCCCCCATTGGCATCATTCATTCCTGTTATCCGGAAAAATTCGGTATTCCCCGGCAGCCTGGTCTGGTCAAAAGCAGCAGCGGTCGTCTTGAGTTGTTGCCGCCTTGTAACCGGGAAGAGATGGTCAGGGGACTGGATGCCTTTTCGCATATCTGGATCCAGTTTCTGTTCCATGAGGCGGTGGTGGAGGGGTGGCGTCCGACGGTACGGCCTCCTTGGCTGGGGGGACAGAAGCGGGTAGGGGTTTTTGCCAGCCGCAGCCCCCATCGGCCGAATTATCTGGGGCTTTCGGTGGTCCGGCTCACGGGGATATGTCAAGATAACCATGGCTTGTTTCTGGAGATTGCGGAGCTCGATCTGCTCGATCAGACGCCTGTTGTTGATATCAAGCCTTATGTTCCCTACAGTGACAGTATTGTTGGCGCCAGTGGCGGGTTCATTCCGCCTCCTGAATCTGTGGAACGGGAGGTAGTGTTTTCTGAGGCGGCAACGATATTTTGCCGCGAGTATGAACAGCGTACAGGCCGCCGGCTCAGGTCCTTGATTAGTGAGACTCTCGAGCAGGATCCCAGGCCGGCAAGTCAGCGCCGGCAGATACGCGAATACGGGATGGCGCTTTGGGATGTGAATGTCCGCTGGCAGGCCCAAGGGGAGCGTTTTCTGGTGCTGATGATCACGGAAAAATGAGAGAGGGAAAGGAAAGAGGTCCTATGGGCGGACAAATTCATTGAGCTTGCAATAGACCCTGCCCCCAATGTCGTAGCTCTTGGTGAGCATGTTGTACTCGAGGCTGCCGCCTTTAATGGATACATCCTTGCCGATGAGTCTGGTGGGGCCGGGGCAGTTGGCTATTTTGCTCTTGTCATTATAGTGGAGGAGTTCGGTGTAGATCTCGTATTTATCCTTGGGCTTTTTGATTATCACTTTCTCAGTGAGAGTAAGCAGGCTGGATGTCTTGTCAAAGACACCCTGTCGGGCGGTGATGTGAGTTTGTTCTCCCTGCTCGCTGGTGATGGTAGCATTGATATCCTCCATCTTGAATTCATCGGTTGTCTTGCCGGTCATGGCCCGTTTGGCAACGATATCAAGGGTAGTCAGTCCATTATGGCTCTGGATGATATGAACGGTGTTCATGGTAAAGTCATGGGCATTTTGCCGATTCTCGGCCAGGGCAGGGTTGTATCCGCCACGGGGAGCGAGAAAGGCGGTCAGTGGTATCCGCCACAAAGGGAATGTGAGCAGCAGGGCAAAGGGAACCAGCCAGATGAAGTTTCTGCTGTTAATGTTCATACTCATCGACTCATATAGCTTTGCAGAAGTTGCTGATACTGTCCTTTGGCTTCAAGAATCAGATTGCAGATTTCCCGGACTGCGCCATGGCCGCCTGATTGTTCGGTAGTATAGTGTGCGGCTTCCTGGGCTTCTCGTACCGCATTGGCCGGGGCAGCGCTGAATCCTGCCCGGTTAAGAAGAACAAGATCCAGCCAGTCATCTCCCATGTAGGCAATTTCAAAGGGCTTGCAGCCTGATTGTTTAAGGATTTCTTTGTAGGCCTCCACTTTGTTTCCGACCCCTTGATAGACATAGTGTATCTTCAGGTTGGCGCAGCGTCGGGCCACGGCCTCGGAGCTGCGGGCCGTAATTACGCCTAGCTCCAGGCCTGCCTCCTGCAGGAGGCGCAGACCAAAACCATCCTGGGTATTGAAGGCCTTTGATTCCTGCCCCTCATGAGAATAGATGAGACTGCCATCGGTGAGCACGCCGTCCACATCGAGAAGCAGAATACGGATGGGCTTGGCCTTGGAAAGCGCTGCCAGCCAGGCCGCACTGCGAATGGGGCTGGCTGGCTGATTTCTGGCCATGGCACGGTAGCCTTCGAGGACCTCGCAGTCTGAGGGGTACTGGCCGGGCTTTGTGGGGATGCAGGAGTCAGGGCACATGGGCTTCAGGGGGTTGGTTGATAAAATTATCTAGCTTTAAGTTTCTGATATTGTATGGATCTATTGTGGTTTGCTCAGGATCGCAGGCATAAAGAAGAGCCAGGGGGAGCCGAATTTTGCCTTAAGGCTGACTCCGGAAAAGGCAGCCCAGCCATTGAATGAGATATACCAGTTGCCCGCCTGTGGATTATTGATGATAATACTTTCTGTAGTAGAGTCGGACCAAGATCTGTAGTCCCAGGTATCCGTAGTGGGTTGGGAACCGTAGCGGGCATAGAGATCGGCATCACCGGTGCCGCCCCAGGTTTGAACAGTTAGAGAGCGTGTACCAGTGGGGACAGCGATATAATAATCGAGCATTTCATCTTGTGCGCCTGAGAGATTGCTTACGGTAACACCATTTTGTAATTCAATAACATCTGGCGTGTAATTTGCGATAACCGTCTTGCCTTCAGTCATTGAGACGGTGCATTCTGTGCTGGCTGTGGAGTCACATCCACTCCAGTTATTAAAGGTTGCAATGCCGGAGGTAGATGGTGCAGTCAGTGTGATGTCTGTGTCTGGCGTAATACCGCTTTCACTGTAATTAGTCGTTCCTGAGTAGATTACGGGATTGCCGGTAATGGCAACACTGGACGCACCGGAGGAGTTTACATTGAGGGTGTAGGATGGCGCTGTCATGAAATTTGCAGCCTCTAATACATTAATCCTCTTTTTTGTTACAGGACAGTTACCGTCCGTAATAGATAATCCTGTAGCCTGGAAGGCGCTAAGGATATCTGCCACACTGGCATCTGGCCGTTGTTGTTTGAGCAATGCCCATGTGCCAGTTACATGGGGCGTTGCCATTGAGGTACCATTCCAGCTTGTATAAGCACTATCAGGAATTGACGAATTGATAGTTGAGCCAGGGGCAAAAAGACTCATAAAGGTTGCGCTGTTTGAATACCCGGCAACGTTATCTACGTCATCAGTGGCTCCGACGCTTATTGCGGATGATATGCAGGCGGGAGCACTGATTGAGCCACAATAGCCATCGTTGCCTGAGGCAATGATAGTAGCAATACCTGCGGCTCGTAAATTATCAATACTTGCTTTAAGTGAGTTCGTGTCACAATAACTGCTATATTTACCGTCGCCAAGGCTCATATTTACAGATGCAATAGTATAGGTGTCTCTTAATTCATAAATTCGTTCAAGGCCCTTCATCTGATCACTGGTATAGGATAATGCACAAGGTGATTTCCCAACACCACACAGATCCTCGTTGTCGAATCGTGAAAAAACCTGCACTGCTATGATATCAGCTTCCGGAGCAACTCCAGGGCCGGGAGACCCGCTGATAGATTGCCTGCCTCCAGCAATGCCTGCCACATGGGTGCCGTGATCACACTTCCCTGCTGGACAAATCCCGCTGATATATGGTATGGCAGAGTCATTCACGGTTGATTCCGTCACGCCCCCAGGACATATTGTTGTACTGCTATATGCTAAATAATTCGTTGAATAACAGGCCTCTGAGACCACACTTCCGGAGAGGAACGGATGAAGCTTGTCAACTCCTGTATCCAGGACAGCGATGGTGATCCCGGTGCCTTTAATATTGGAAGAATGTAAATTGGAGGCCCCTATGCGGGGAATACTCAGATCAAGAGTAGGGGCACTCAGCGTATCCTCTTGCACTTGTAGAATATCTGGAGATGCAAGAAGAGCATCTAAGGTTGCGCTGTCAACTGTCATTGAGAGATAAGGCGTATATCTAAACTTGTAACTATTCAGTACTCTATGTCCTGCCAAACCCCTTAGCACAGACTCTTGCGCAGAATCTATTTGACCCATCTGCTTAATCGCCGGAGCAGATAATGTATCTGCCATGGGCTGAAATGCCTGCGTTGTTTTAACCCTGACAATAATCCTGACAGATCCATCCTTGTTAGCCTTTGCCGCAAGGGTTTTATTTTCAGGGCTATTTTTTTCCTCAACAAGAGTATTGCTGACGGCATAAACATCAGACGATACGATTGGCGACAAAGAAGCTGTTAACAACAACAGGCCCAATATCGCAGACAGCATACCGTTCCGCTTTATTTTTTGGAGGAAGGTTTGTGAGAACTTCATGGCGTAATCTCGAGTTTTTCTGTGACTCTGCCTGGTTCTATTTTTTACGCAGAATTTGCTGGGAGATTAAAAAGTAAAAGGACTGAAAATTAAAATCCCTGGCATACCTGTCGAATCTGCACCAGTTGGGTCAGGATTTCTTCAATCTGATCAAGGGCTATGGAATTGGGTCCGTCACAGAGGGCTTTGTCCGGATCTGGATGGACTTCCATGAAGAGACCGTCAATACCGGCAGCAACTGCGGCCCGGCTGAGCGGGGCGATGAACTCTCTCTGGCCTCCGGAAGATGTGCCGGCACCTCCTGGTAGCTGTACAGAGTGGGTGGCGTCGTAGATCACCGGGCAGTTAAAGGAGCGCATGATGGGCAGGGCGCGCATATCGACCACCAGATTATTGTAGCCAAAGCTTGCGCCCCGCTCGACCAGCATGATTTTTTTGCCGCCTGCCGCCCGGATCTTGTTCACACCATGTTCCATGTCCCAGGGAGAAACAAACTGTCCCTTTTTCAGGTTAATGGGTCGGCCTGTTCGGGCCACGGCGGTGAGGAGATCGGTCTGTCGGCAGAGAAAGGCGGGAATCTGGATGATGTCCAGAACCTCGGCCGCTGCCTCTACCTGGGATGTTTCGTGGACATCGGAGATTACCGGTACCTGCAGCTCTTCTTTGATGCGGGAAAGAATGGCCAGACCTTCTGTCAGGCCAGGACCCCGGTAGGAGGAAAGGGAGGTGCGGTTGGCCTTGTCAAAGGAGGCCTTGAAGACATAGGAGAGTCCGAGGCGGGCACAAATTTCCTGCATGGTGCCTGCCACTCTGCGGGCCATCTCTTCCGATTCGAGGGCGCAGGGCCCGGCGATGAGCAGCAGGGGTTGGCCGGAGCCGACCTGAATCAGGCCGCCACCCGGGGTGGCAATGGCAACCGGAGAGACGTTTTGGGCTGTCATTGGCCGCTGTAAAAAAATAACATGGTCATCGTACGAACCTGAGCGGCATAAGGAGCCGTAACGAAATTGATATAAATGGCCATGTTATTTCGTAACGGCTCCTAAGCCCTTATGCTTGATGGCCGCGGCGATAAAGTCACGAAACAGGGGATGTGGCCGCATCGGTTTGGACTTGAATTCCGGATGAAACTGGCAGCCGAGAAACCAGGGATGGTCTTTCAGTTCAACAATCTCCACCAGATTGTTGTCAGGAGATGTCCCGGAAATTACAAGACCTTTCTCTTCCAGCCGCTGGCGATAGTCGTTGTTGAACTCATAGCGGTGGCGATGCCGTTCTGAGATCTCTTCCATACCATAGGCGGCCCGAGCCAGGGTCTCTTCCCGCAACTTGCAGGGATAGGCGCCAAGGCGCAGTGTGCCTCCCATCTCTGATGTCTCGTCGCGTACCTGCATCTTGCCGGTACGGTAATCAAACCACTCCTTGATGAGGTAGATAATCGGATCAGGGGTGGTGAGATCAAGTTCTGTGGAATAGGCCTTGGGTATCCCTACCACATTACGGGCATATTCAATAACGGCCAGTTGCATACCCAGGCAGATGCCGAAGAAGGGGATCTTCTGTTCCCGGGCATAGGTGATAGCCTTGATCTTGCCGGCCACTCCCCGTTCACCAAAACCGCCTGGTACCAGGATCCCATCGCATCCGGCCAGCAGATCAGCGGGATTCTCTTTTTCCAAGTCCTCGGCGTTGATGTAGCGCAGTTCGACCCTGGCATCATTGGCCAGTCCGCCATGCACCAGAGACTCATGCAGACTCTTGTAGGATTCGGTCAGGTCAACATATTTACCGGGAATACCAATGGTGACGGTCTGTTTGGGGTTTTTGATCTTCTTGACCAGATCTTCCCACGGTTTGATATTGGGTTTTCCGGTCCAGATGTTAAGCAGCTCGAGGATCTTGGAGTCCAGACCTTCTTTGTGGAATTGGAGCGGCACTTCGTAGATGGACTCAACGTCAATGCCGGTGATCACAGCGTCCTTGGGCAGGCTGCAGAAAAGTCCGATCTTGGCCTTCAGCTCATCGCTCAGGGGGGCTTCGGTACGGCAGACCAGGATATCGGGTTGGATGCCATCGGCACGCAGTTCGCGCACAGAGTGTTGGGTGGGCTTGGTCTTGACCTCGCCTGCGGTCTTGATATAGGGCACGTAGGTGAGGTGGATATACAGGGTGTGCTCCCGACCCAGATCGCCACGTAACTGTCGGATGGCCTCAATAAAGGGAAGTCCTTCGATGTCGCCGACGGTGCCGCCGATCTCAATGATCGCCACATCGACGCTGCCGTCAAGCTGGAGGATTGCCTCTTTGATCTCGTTGGTAATATGGGGGATGACCTGAACGGTGCCGCCCAGATATTCGCCGCGTCGTTCCTTGGTGATGACCGAATAGTAGATCCGTCCGGTGGTGTAGTTGTTTTTCTGGGCCATGACCGCGTTGGTGTAGCGTTCATAATGACCCATGTCCAGATCGGTCTCGGCCCCGTCGTCGGTGACAAACACCTCTCCATGCTGAAAAGGGTTCATGGTACCCGGATCAACATTGATATAGGGATCGAGTTTCTGGAAGGTAACCGTCAGGCCCCGGCTCTCAAGGAGTGCGCCGATGGCCGCTGCCGCCAGTCCTTTGCCGAGAGAGGAAAGCACGCCGCCGGTCACGAAAATAAACTTGGTTTGTTTGGTGTTATTTTGATTTTTCATGAAGGCCACTATAGCAATGGGAGCTCTTTTTTGGAATAAAAAAGATAGACATGTGTAGACATTTCTTTACTTGTTTTTCAACCTTGCCGTAACTATTTTGTCCCTTGTCGAGAATGATTCTTATAAATTGATTCCCTGGAGGATGTCATGACTTTAATTTTAGCTTTTTTGGCTGTGTCGTTGATGAGTGTGGTTTGTGTTACGCCGATGATAGCAGAAGAACAGCGGGAGGTGGCCATCTTTGGCGGCGGTTGTTTCTGGTGCATGGAGCCGCCTTTTGAGGAACTGGAAGGGGTCCTTGAGGTTACGGCCGGCTATGCCGGCGGCAGCAGGGAGACCGCGGATTATCAGCAGGTGAGCAGTGGTCGGACCGATCATTATGAGGCGGTGATGGTGATTTATGATCCTGCGAAGGTTTCTTATGGGCAGTTGCTGGAGGTATTCTGGCATCAGATTGATCCTACCGATGGTGGCGGCCAGTTTGCCGATCGTGGCTCTCAGTATAAGACGGCCATCTTCTATCAGGATGAGGACCAGAGGGATTTGGCTGAGAAATCCAAGGCAGATCTTGCGGCCTCCGGTCTTTTCTCAGGACCTATTGCCACCCGGATCCTGCCGGCAGCCCCTTTTTATGAGGCTGAGGAGCATCATCAGGATTATTACCGCAAGAATTACAGCCATTATGCGGCCTACAAGGAAGGCTCCGGTAGAAAAGCTTTTCTAGAAAAGGCATGGCCGCCAAAAGGGCAGCAGCTGAAAAAAGAGTATGTGAAGCCAGCCGACGAAGAATTGCGCCGCCGCCTCACCCCACTGCAGTATGAAGTGACCCGGAAAGAGGGTACTGAGCCGGCTTTTCATAATGAATACTGGGATAATAAAGAGCAGGGGATCTATGTGGATGTGGTCTCCGGTGAGCCGCTTTTCAGCTCCAGGGACAAGTTTGATTCAGGGACAGGCTGGCCCAGTTTTACCAAGCCCCTTGAGGCAAAAAACGTGGTGGAGAAAAAGGATCGCAGTTTTTTCACGGTGCGGACCGAGATCCGCAGTGTCCATGGTGACTCGCATCTGGGGCATGTCTTTGACGATGGGCCACCTCCAACGGGCCTGCGGTATTGTATGAATTCCGCCGCCCTGCGTTTTGTTCCGCAGGCAAAACTGGAAGAAGAGGGGTATGCCGAGTATCGGGACAGTTTGTAGCGACGCGAATGTAAGATGGCTTGATGATCTCGTAATGATTGCGGGACATCAAGCATTTTTTGTTTTGTAGCATCTTCTTCAGAATATCCGGAAAATCCATGAATGCGCCAATTGCTATCGGAATTTCCTATTTGACTAATAGCTACTTGTCGGCAATATTTCGCCCTTTGATCTTGCTTGTTCACAGTTTAATAAACAATGTCGGAAGAACTTTTTCTGACAAAAATTGAGAAGAGGGGCCAATAATGAATGCTGAGTCTTTTGAGATAAAAGCCTATCCTGAGATGTGGAAGGATCTGGGGATGGATGTGGAGCGCTTTGACAAGATGCGGTTGATGCTGGGCGAGATCTATCGTAAGACCTATCTGACCCAGAAAAACCGTCCAGTAAAGATGGCTTATTTTGATGACATGGTTGCAGAGATTCACGGTGGGCGGATTAAGGAGATTCTTGCAGCTAGGGCGGAAGGGCATCCTGTTATTGGCACTTTTTGTGTCTACATCCCGGAAGAGGTGGTTCTGGCGGCAGGTGGGATCTGTGTCGGGTTATGTGGTGGTTCTCAAGGCTCAGTCCCTGATGCCGAAAAGATCCTGCCCCGTAATATCTGCCCCATGGTAAAGTCTGCCTTTGGCTTCAAGGCCGGCCGAATCTGTCCCTATTTTCAGGCGGTTGATTTTGTCTATGGGGAGACCACCTGTGATGCCAAGAAGAAGACCTGGGAGATCCTTGACACCATGGTTCCCACCTATGTCATGGAGATTCCGCAGATGAAAAAACAGTCTGACCGGGATATGTGGCTTAGTGAGGTGAAGGAGTTCAAGGCCAAAGTGGAGGAGGTAGCAGGCAAGGAGGTGACGGTCGAGGGGTTAAAGAAGGCGGTCAAGGTGATGAACGGCAAACGGCGAGCCCTGCAACGGCTCAACACCCTGCGTCATACCAAGCCGACTCCGATCTCCGGCAAGGATGTGCTGCTGGTGGAACAGATCGCCTTTTATGATGAGCCGGTGCGTTTTGCTTCTCAAGTCAATGAGTTATGCGATGAACTTGAACTGCGGATCGCGGCCGGTGAGGCGGTACCGAGTAAAGAAGCGGTCAGGGTTATGGTGGCCGGAGTACCGATGGCCCTGCCCAACTGGAAGCTGCATCATCTGGTGGAAGGGGCCGGGGCAGTCATTGTCAATGAAGAGAGCTGCATCGGTACCCGCTATTACAAGGATCTGATGGCGGAGGATGGCAAGGACATGGAGACCATCCTCTCCGATCTGACTAAGCGATACATGAACATTGACTGTTCCTGTTTCACCCCTAATAACGAACGGATTGAGCAGGTGCTCAAGGAGTTCCGTGAATCCGGAGCCGATGGCATCATCCATTATTCGTTGCAGTTCTGTCATACCTATAACATTGAGGAGATCCGCATCCGTGAGGCCTGTGTCAGGGAGGGGATTCCCTACATGTTCATCGAGTCGGACTACTCGCCCGAAGATGTGGGGCAGATTCAGACCCGTGTTGAGGCTTTTCTTGAGCAGATCCGTGGATAAAACCCAAGTAGCAGAGGGGAAAATGTTTGTCGGAATTGATCTGGGGTCGCGGGCCATCAAGGTTGCCGCCTGGCAAGGAGGCAATTTGGTTGATTTCAAGATCAGGGAAAGTGGTTTTGAACCGCATCGGCAGGTAGAGGAGATGATCCTGGAGTATCAACCTTGCTCTGTTCTGGCAACCGGTTATGGCCGTCATCTGGTGAAAGAGTATTTTGCCTATGAGGTGATTACCGAGATCAAGGCCCATGCCCTTGGGATTCATGCCCTCTTGCCTGAGGCAACAACCGTTGTTGATATCGGCGGCCAGGATTCCAAGGTGATTTCTCTGAACGCCAAAGGACAGGTGGTAAATTTTCAGATGAACGATAAGTGTGCCGCCGGCACCGGCCGTTTCCTTGAGATCATGGCTGTCTCTCTGGCCTATCCTCTGGGGGAGTTCGGCCCGGCGGCACTCGATTCAGATAAGGAGGTGCAGATCAACTCCATGTGTACGGTATTTGCTGAATCAGAGGTCATCTCTATGAAAAACAGAGGGGTACCCCGGCAGCATATTGCCAGAGCCGTACATGCCTCGGTTGCCGACCGGATTGTCTCCATGCTCAACCGGGTTGGCTACGGTGAGACTATTGCCTTTTCCGGTGGCGTGGCCAATAACCCCTGCATCGTGGAGATGGTGCGCCGGAGGTTGGAGAATGTGCAGGTTATCGTTCCGGAAAATCCCAGTATCATAGGTGCTCTCGGCGCCTCGCTTCATGCTCAAAGTCAGGGGCGGGCAACAGAGTAAAGGTCTTTTGGATCAATGAAAGCGCAACCTCTTCAAGTTTGCACCTTGTTCGACGGCATGTAATCTCTCATTCTCATGACACTCTTTTGAGAGAGGTCTGAAGTTTTGCTAAAGCCCTTTGTTTTTTTGGTAAATCATTACCGGCTGGCCAATCAGTCTTTCCAGGGGCTGGACATCGTAGCTGCCTTTTCGGAGAGAGGAAAAAAGGGTGTTCAGTTCATTCTTCCAGTAGGTTGCCATTGCTTCTTTTTTCGGAGCAATGTCATGGAGGAGAAGAATGTCTCTTGCTTTGAGTTTTTGCAGGACGCGCTGGGCCAGGTTTGTGATCTTCTTGTTTCCCTGATCAAAAATCCGACAGCTGAAGGTGACGGTTACCAGATCTTCATCGAGCAGTACCTGTCTCAGACGTGAATTGCTTATCCCGGCCGGTGGGCGGAAGGCAAGGGATTGAATTCCTGATTGTTTTAACACTTCCTGGGTTTGATGAATATCCTGCTGTAATCTCTTTCGACTTCTCAACATCAGCAGATTGTCATGCTGCCAGGAATGATTGCCGATGGTGTGCCCTTGGGCAAGAATGTCGGCAATGAGATCTGGATGTCGTGCTGCTTTTTCACCGACCACAAAGAAGGTGGCTTTGAGTTGATAGCGGGCCAACAGTTCGAGCACTATTGGTGTGGAAGAGGGAGAGGGGCCGTCATCAAAGGTGAGGGCTACTCCTTTGCTGCCGGTGACGCTTCTGCTGATTATGGGGAGGAAAAAGCCGACCTGTGGGAAAAACGGTGCCGCAAGGCAGAGTATCAGAAAGAGAAACAGGGGGAGTGTGGCGAGCCAGGGATCGAAAAACAAGAGCAGGACGGCAAGCAGAAAGGCAGTAAATCCGATTTTTTCTGCTGGAGAAAGAGAGCCTTTCTGTTCTCTATTTGTTGGTCGTGTCATCTTTTTCAGCTCGCCCGATCATCCAGACCAGTTCACTATTTCCTGGTGACACCATGTTGGTTTCAACAACTAAACCGGCCTCGGTCATGAGTCCAGCCATTCTTTCTGAAGAACGGTACCAGGGCTTGCTTCCTGAAAACTTGATCCTGTAATCTTCAAGCAGCCAGGAGCTGGACCGAGAAGTCTCCGGCTGAATGGCATAACGTATCACCACTATGCCGCCTGGCGCAAGGGCCTGGAAGCAGTTAGTGAAAAGAGTCATCATTGTTTCGTCGTCCAGATAATGGAGCATATCCAGCAGCAGCACAAGATCAGCTGGCCTGGCAAGAGCAGGCAGGTTGGGCGCGCCATCCTGAAGGATTGTTCCTCTTTCTCCCATGGCAAGGGCTGCCACTCTTACTCGTTCCGGATCGGGATCCATGGCAATGATTTTCGCCTGCGGAAAATATTCCAGACACCAACAGCCGGGAACTCCATAGCCGCAGCCGATATCAAGGATTATCTTGATATCGGCTTTATATTCTGCCAGAAGTGCTGCCAGATCATCAAATATGGGGTCGAATTTCAGCTTGAAACGGGCAAACATCTTTGGATATGCTTCCATGAGACGATAGCGGGCCAGAATGAGCTGGGAAAGGGATTGTTCTGTAACTGTCCGTTTTTCTTCGAAAAAAAAGGCCTGCAACATGGGAGGTAGAAGGAGAAAAGCGCCGAGCAGTGAATAACCGATGCCCAGCAAGGAAGTGATCCCAATACTGCGCAACAGGGAATGTTCGGCAAAACAGAGCACACCAAAGCCGATGAGAGTAGATGTTGCTGCCATAAAAACTGCCATGCGTACCAGTTGGAATGCAGGGTGGTCGGGATTGCGGTATCGCTGGTGAGCCTTGACAAAGAAAATGGAATAGTCGATGCCCATCCCCAGGATAATAATTGAGAGCATCAGACTGGGGATGTCCAGCGGATGGCCAATCAGTTTCATGGTTCCCAGGGTGCAGATATAGGAAAAGAGTGGGGGGAGCAGGGTAATGAGTGTCAGCTGCCAGCTCAGAAAAAAGACAAAGAGCAAGACGGCAATGCTTACGGCAATGATCCCTAATATTGTGGTAAAGGTGGTAAAGAGAATATTTGCCAGCTGTGCAGAAAAGAATGGGCTGTCAAAAATCTTGGCATCTTGACCATAACGATCAATAAAGTTTTGGCTGTTATATTTTTCCCCTGGAGAAAGAGTGATAAATTGGACCAGGCTGCCCTTCTTTTCCGATATTCCCATAAGCTGATAATAACGGGAAGGAATAAGAGAGGCGGTGGCTTGTAATGGTGACTGCAACACCCCCAGAAACTGATCAAAGGCATGCGGTGCAAAGCCCAGGGCAGCTCCGCTTGTCTCCAGTTCTTTTTGCAGTTTTGCTATTTTGTCCCTGCTCCAGAACTGCTTCCAGGCAGTCAGGTTGTCCCTGGTCCTCAGGGTGCCTGGAAATATCATTGATGGAACAAAGGCGGACTGGAGAATATCAGCCTTTCTATCGGCGTTGATTTTTTGGAGGATGATATCATTCTTCTGTTGGATCTCATCCATTGAATCCCCCCTAACCATCAAGAAAATTCTCTTACCCATATTTCCCCAGACGCTTGAAAACATTTGGTCGGCTGCCAGGGTCTCGCTACTCACCGTATTCATACTTTCCAGGCTGACATTAAATTGGGGATGAGCGAAAAAGAGCAAGACACATGCCAGGGCTACTGCGGATCCGGCGCCGATAGGTCCAGTACGATAGAGCCTGTCCACCAAGCCTTGCAGAGGGAGGCTCCGTTTTTGGGCCGGGGGTAAGGAAGGAGTGAGACGGGGAAAGATGGAGTGGACAAAAAGAAAGGAAAAAAGGACCCCCAAGGCCGTGAACTGGCCTAATTGAACAAAAATGGGAAAGCCGCTGAAACAAAGAATGAGAAAAGCACCTATGGTGGTGAGGACAGTCAGTATGCCGACCGCATAGACTTCCCGTGATGCCTCTTTACCCTTTGTCTCTTGTGGACGATCAAGAAAGAGCAGGTAGGCGATACCGTGGTCGACGGTGATGGAGATAATGGCGCCGCCAAAGCCTAAGACCATGATGGAGATGGAATGATGAAACAGAGAAAAGACAAACAGGGCAGCCGCAGTACCGGCAAAGGCGGGCAGCAGAGCAAAGATACCGAGCAGAGGCCTGGGAAAGGCAAAGAACAGAAGCAGTCCAATACCCGCGGTTGAGAGCAGGAGGGCCAATTGGACGTCGTGGCGGATGATGCGTTCATTGTCCAGTGCGGCCCGATAGGCCCCCACTGGTGTGAGGGTGACGTTGATCTCACCGGGAGTATATTTATGGTCGAGATCTTTTGCGATCGTGGCCAGTAATGCTGAGATCTGTTGAGCTGAAGCCGTGTCCGTGCCGGCAGTTCTGGGCCGTGCGGTTACCAGGAGGTGGCGGTTATCAGCCGAAAGAAGCTGGCCTTTATAGATCCTTGATTCCGTAGAGGGCGCCAGCAGTGCCATTTTTGCCATGACCGGTTCCATGAGGCCAAGGGGGTCTGCTGCCATAAATGTGGACTGGCCGATGCCTTCAAGGCTGCTCAGCTTCAGTAGGAGTTCATTCAGGCGTTGTTGGATGAACTCTTTTCCCAATCTGGGTGTGACCTCTTGCTCGAGTTCCTCTTGGGAGAACATGATCGGCAGGTTGGTGACAATATGGAGGGCAAGATCAGGGAGCAGTTTACTGACTTCATTAATTCCCACTTCTGCAAAAAGGCCGCTTGCCCGGAGCTTCTGTTCAACGAGCTCTCCACATTCTATCAGAATGTTTGGATCATCCTTGTCAAGCGTGATGTCCACTGCAATCTGGTCGTGAATGGGATGGTTGGTAAATATTTCCAGGGCATCGCTGATCACGCTTTGATCAGACGGCAGAGAACGGACGACATCGGTATCGATATCCAGGCGAAGGATACCTATGGCAGCCGTGCCGATGATCAGGATGAAAACAACGGCAATCAGAGGATAGTTGAATGATTTAAGCATCTTTACAGGTCTGTTATCCTGCCCATGATATCATGATGAACAGCGTCAGGGCCGCGAGAAAAAGGAGGTGAAGAGAGACAATCAGTTGTTTGTGGCGTTGAAAAGTTTCATTTGTTTTCTGGATAAATGGCAGGCCACCGAAAAATCTCCGCATCTTGTCAAGAACAATAGTCTGGTTATCAGTGCTGGCCCGGCCTTGAAACGCAATCATGGGATAGAGGGCAAAAAAATCCTGACAGTGGCTGCGCAGGAGGTTATCAAATGGAATACCATTCCATGGCTCCTGAACGAGAGCCTCAGCAAAGGGACGGTTGAGCGCATAGGCATGGGCAAGGCAGCGGTACTCTATTTTCACCACCGATTGTTCTTCCGTCCTGGTCATCTTGTTGCTGAGGCCTCCCAGGAAAAAACCATTCCAGGCAGGCAGATTTTGCAGGAAGATATTTGCCTGCAATAAGGATTGAGCGTTGAAATCTTGAAAAAAAATGTCATCTTCAAAGATCAGGATATGGCGTGCCCCGGCTTGTAAACCTTTGTGCAGACAATGCATATGGGATTGGAAAATCCCTTTTTCCTGATTGTCAGGATGTTTTGTGACCAGCTCAAACTCTACCCGTTCCCTCAGACCAACAGCTGCAAATTGTTTTTTCGCCTCCGTTCGTCTATCCAGGCGTTTGTCTATTGAGATACAATAGATTTTGTCAAAAAAAAGCCAAGGATCAGCAAGCGGTGCCATGTCTTACCTGTGTAAAAGAGTTGGCGGAGGAAAGCTTTGTGGTGTAAAAAGATACACGGAGACAGTCTCAGTTGATGGTAGACGAAAGTAATGTAAGGGATCCATGGATAAAATGATATCTTTTTTCAGAAAACTTGTGATAACGATTGCCGGTACCGATTTTGTCCGTGCTGCCATCGAAGAACAGGCAGATTTGTCGGACTTTAAGGAAAAGCCATCTTTGAAACTCATTGCCGGAGTTTTTTTAATCTGCATAAGTTTCCCCCTTGGTTGGCCAGCGGTTGCCGCATGCGGCATTGCCGCTGCGAAACTGAACGAACCCTTGATTGCTGTGATTGGAGGGCCTTTGGTCTATGGCTTTTCGCACCTGGTGTTTCTTCTGGGGATGTATTTTTCCGGTGCAAAGTACACGGTAATTTTCTTTCGCTGGTTCAGCAGAGTCACTGTCGAAAAATTGCTTTCCCTGCTTGCTCCCGAATTATCCTGAGACCAGAAATTGGTATTTTTTGATCCAATCCGGGGGCTTGATCTGACCGCCGCTGACATCACGCATCTGTAGTCCTTTCACTGTTTCACAGGGCTTTCCTGCTGTATCAAAAATAGAAAGGTCAAAAATGAGTTCATCGCTGTTTTGGGTCACAAGAACCACTGTGGTGCTGTATTGTGCTCCTGATCTGGTCGGCTTGTGGATTATCCGTCTGGCAAAACCCACCGGAAAGGGAATGAAATCGGCAAGGCTCTGGCCTAAAACGCAGGCGGCATGCATGGCCCCATCAAGGGGAAAGGGCGAACCAAGCTCTTTTGCCATATCCAGTCCCTTCGGGAGATTGGGTGCCTGCAGGGTTCCCCAGGCAGCAAGATTTGAGAGGTGGAGATGCCCCGTCAAGGTGTGGTAGCATGGGCCAAAAGGGACGAGTTTCTCATAAATGCGCTTTGCTTCCACGGAGCCGGTTGGTTGTGTGGGTAAAGGCTGGTCAACGGGTGTCGTCTCTCCACTGTTTTGCGGAGGCGTCGAAAATTTTATCCGGGCATGTTCCTTGACCCTGGTGATCTTTTTAAAACATGTTCGGCTGAGCAGTTTGACCCCTATCTCTCCCTCATCTCCGTCATCATACTCCACCAGGGCTGACAACTCTGTTGCCCCTTCGGGAATCTCCAGAAATTTTGAAAATCTGGCATCGCTCATTCCCCTGAGAAGAGCATCCGCTCCGCTCTTTTTGACGGCAGCGGCCATGATCTCCATTGTCTCCACTGCCGGCAGAATCACTTTCCCATTAAAGCAATGATCCCTGAACCAGGGCTGGACAGTTATGGTCACAGGCTTTTGGCGGACCATCATTCTCGGGGGAATTGCTGCCAAAGCTTGATTGTCTGGTCATCGATCTTCACGGGAATACCGTCACTGTTCACCGCGCAATGTTTGGTAAAGCCGGTGCAGATAATTTCGCCGTCCTCGGCTCTGGTGATGCAATAATCAAATTGCAGCTTCACAAGTTCCAGCTGTGCGGGCCGGGTGTGAATAAGCATCAGATCATCATAGTAGAGGGGAGTATAATAATTAAGTTCGGTCTTGATGATGGGATAGATGTAGCCGCTTTCTTCTATCTTTTTGTACGGATAGTTTGCCTCCCGCATGAGTGAGGCCCTGCCGAATTCAAAATATCTGAGATAATTGGCATGATAAACAACCTGGGAACGATCCGTGTCAACATAGAGGGTTCGCATCTCGCAGCGATGCCAGATTTTGTTACTATTTTTATCTCGGACATGGGATGGGTGCTCTGGGAGCAACTCAGGGATAAACGGTTTTGGTCGCATCGTCTTCTCTTATCGCTTTGTTCTGTTAACTATTTTCAGGTACATGATTATACCCCTTTAAAGACAATACAGCAGTTGGTGCCGCCAAAACCGAAGGAGTTGGACAGGACATGTTCGTACCCATGTTTGCGGGCCTGATTGGGCACAAGATCGAGGTCATCAAAGGCCGGGTCTGGAATGTGGTTCACCGTGGGCAGGAGCAGAGATCTGGACATGGCCTCAATGGAAAGGGCTGCTTCGATGGCCGCTGAGGCACCTAAGCTGTGACCTAGCTGTGATTTATTGGCAGTGATGGGGATGCGTCCAATTCCCTTGCCGAAGACCTCCCGCAGACATTCCACTTCCGTTGCATCGCCGGTTGGGGTTGAGGTGCCGTGGGCATTGATACTGCCAATATCCTGCGGGCTTAATTCTGCATCATCAATGGCGTTCCGAATGGCCCGGATAATGGTTTCCGCATTTGGCCGGGTGAAATGCTTGGCGTCAGAGGTCCAGCCGATACCTGCAATCTCCGCCTTTGGCTGCAGGCCCAGGGTCCTCATCTTCTCTTCTGCGGCCAGAACCAGTACTCCTGCTCCCTCGGAAAGGACAAAACCTTTACGGTCAAGGCTGAAGGGCCGCGAGGCTTGGCTTGGATCGTCATAGGCTCGATCCTTGGGGCCTACTTTGATCGTCGCCAGCATATTGGAAAATCCCTGGATGATTTCCGGTACCAGGCAGGTCTCGACGCCTCCGACCAGGGCGAAATCGCAGTCGCCGTCGCGAATCATGCGGGAGCCGATGGCAATGGCATGGTTGGCCGAGGCGCAGGCTCCCTGGGGAGAAAAGATCGGCCCGGTGAATCCCAGCAGCATCCCGGCCTTGCCGGCCGGTAGATTGGCACAGACATTAGGCAGCAGATAGGGGCTGACCTTTAACGGACCTTGATTGACATAATGATCCATGGCAATCCGGTAAGAGTCCGTACCGTTCAAGGCCGAACCGATCAAGCAGGCGGTTCTTGGCCCTGTCTGATTGTCCATTTCCAGACCTGCGTGGGCAAGTGCCTCTCGGCAGACTTCCATGGTAAGAAAGACATAGGATGCGTCCCAGATAGAGGCCTCTTTTCTGGTCACATAGGAAAACTGCGACGGATCCCAGTCGGGAATTTCTCCCACAACATTACTGCGGCTGTTTGTCTCGCACCTGCTGACCCTCCGAAATCCGGCCTGTCCGGCAGCAGCTGCCTGCCAAGTCTTGCTGAAGGTGTTGCCAAGGGCGGTGGCTGCGCCATAGCCGACAACGAAAACTCTTCTGTTGAGCGGTGCTTTCATAAAACCTTATACCAGAGGCCTTCCTTTCAATTGACTCGCTTAAATACGGCGCAGCTGTTACAGCCGCCAAAGCCGAACGAGTTTTTCAAAACATACTCCTGGGGGAGTTGTCTTTTTGTATCCGCCACACAGTCGATGTCAATCTCCGGGTCGGGTTGGTGGTTGATGGTAGGGGGGAGTACATCCTCCTGCATACCCTGGAGGGCAAAGATGGATTCAATCACGCTGGATGCGCCCATGGCATGACCGATAAGAGATTTATTGGCAGAGACAGGTGGCATCTTGCTGCCGAAAAGTTCCCGCAGGGCGTCATATTCGACCTTGTCTCCCACCCGGGTTGAGGCGGCATGACCATTGACTGCGGCAATATCCCCAGGAGCAATTCCCGCATTATGAATGGCATCCTGCATGCACTTCTTGATGGTTTTACCATAGGGCGCCACAAAATGGTGCGCATCGGAGGTCATGCCCCAGCCGGCCAGTTCGGTAGTGAAAGGCAGGCCATGGCTGAGGGCAAATTTCCTGCTGGCCAGGATCACAGCCCCGGCTCCCTCCGAGAGGACAAAACCTCGTCGATTCAGGGAAAATGGGCGGCTTGCTGATTGCGGGGGTCCATCGTCCTGTCCCTCTTTAGGGTTATAGACGCCGTTCATGGTATAAAAACCGGCTACGATTGGTTCCACCAGGGCAAAATCAACTGCCCCGCAGATAACCACATCGGCTCGGTCCTGGGCCAGGAACATGGCTCCGATAAGCATGGAAGTAAGTCCGGTGGCACAGGCCGTGATAGTCGAGACTATTGGGCCCTGAGCCCCTGTCTGGATGGCAATTTTACCGCCCACCATGTTGATACAGGAGTTGGGATTTGCGTATGGGGTTGGGAGTTTGTTCTCTGACTGCAGGCGGCGGTCGGCATTCAGGACTGCATCCAGCCCGCCAATGGCTGAGCTGTAGGTTACTGCCACCCTGGGTGCGAGTTCGGGGCTTATCTCAAGTCCGCTTCGTTTCAGGGCGCGGGCAACAGAGAGCATACCGTACTTGAATACAGGAGAGCTCCAGCTGGCCTGATGTCGGGCAGAAAGAAAGGGATAGGGGAGTCCGTCAATGTCGGGGACCTGCCCGGCAATGCGAACTGGAAAATCAGGGCTGAGGGGAAAACGGGTCAGTGGACCGATACCGCTTTCCCCTCGAAGAGCACGCTGCCATTGATCCTTGAGATCACTTCCCAGAGCTGAAATGGCGTCATAGCCGATGATGACCGGCTTATTGTCCTTCATGGATGACACTACCAAGGGATAAACTGATAGAGCTTGGCAAACATCTCATACACCTCAATCCAATTTTGCAGATCCTCTGTGCTTCTCATATGGGCCCGCTTGTTGACCATGACCCAGCTCATGTGGGCAGCGCCATCTTTACAGGTCGAACAATCGCGGGTTTCCGAGGTACAGCAGCGGTGCACGGTTTTCAGGTCTGACGCCCAACGGATAAAATTAGTGAGACGTTTGGGACGGGGATCACGTTTGTCTATGAGTTCCGTGACTGAGGGGCACTCCATCCAGCCGAATGTCCTGTCGAGCATCTGGCCGGTGGTGATAATCTTGTGGTAATATTTGGAGGAGATAACCGTCTTCGGGTAGGCATCAAGCATTGCATCCATCTCTGCCCGCACGTCCATCAGCTCTTCCGGCTTCCAGGAAAAACCGGCAACGCCCTCATCATTGGAGAGCAACTGCATGTGCACCTTCAGGCCGATGTCCTCAATTTTTTGAATGATCTTGCCTGTCTTTCCCAGTTGTTTCGGGGTGATGGTATAGAGGTAATAGGCATGGGGATCTCCAGCATAATTGGCGCTGGTGATCTTAAAGGTGTCTTTTCCCCGCAGGGCTTTCTCATCCTCTTCATCTCCCCACAGGGACAGGCCGACCATCATGTCGGGAAAACGATCCCTGGGCACTTTGATCAGACCGTTGGTGGCACAGAAGGTCGGTAGGCGTTTGTAAAAGGCCTCTATGCGGTCAAGGCATAAAGTGGGCTCGCCGCCGATGAGAATAGCCAGATTCACCCCGCGATCCATCTCCTTGTCCACGAAGGCATGCCATTTGTTTACATCATTTTCTTCCGAGGCCCGTTCATGCTCACCGGAGGAGAAGAAGAAGCAGCCCTTGCAGCGGAGATTGCAGCGGTCTGTTACGTCATATATGGAACTACGGATATTGAGCTTTGATATCTGTTTATAACGCTCATACCAGTGATCATCGAGGAGGGAGCTGACTGTTTTCATAGCAGGAAAGAAGATTAGGGTTCCTAAATTAATGAGTAGGTTGCGATTTGGCTTGCTGTCTTATTGGTTCTTTTTCTCCAGCTAAGCGAGATTTCGGCCCTGAAGCGAGTGATACTCTGGCGTCCATGTCCGTTGTTTGCCAGAGAAAAACGATTTAGGCCTTTGGCGGTTCGATCATCTCTTGGCAAAGGTTGGTACTTTTTTCATACCCTCTGACCCAGACCGCCAGATAGGTGTCGACGTAGTCCAGCCAGGCGGAAAAGGTGAGCGGATTGGTTGCATGGCGATACATCCTGGCGGTGACCACGGCACTGCCGGCGGCATAATGCCGGCAGTCATCACAATCGGTATCGGGAACGCAGCAGGCGGCCGCCCGATCCCACTGGAGGTCGGTGCGATATTGGCGAAAGGATCTGCCCAGGCCGATATCGGTCGAAGGGTTCATCCGCGGGTAGGAGCAGGAGAACAGATCGTGCAGCCCCCGCTCATGGGTATGGGCCATTATATTATAAGGCGAAAAGAGAACGGTCTGTGGAAAATCGGTCAGCAGTGCGCTCATGGTGGCACGGGTATGGGCCAAGGTCTGCGGTGTGTGCCGCAGATGGCCGTTGTATCCAACGGGAGCGGAAAACATATTAAAGGTGATCTGGTGGCCGTTGGCGGCAAGGAGCTCAGTTACTTCCCGGGCCTGGTCAATATTGACCGGGGTGAAGGTGTAGACCCAGACGGCTCTCGGATCATTGCGGTAATTTTCTATCTGCCGCGCCAGCATATCTTTGGCCTTGCGGATTTTAAGGCTGGTCTGATCATTTCCCCAGACCGAGATATGGATACGGTAATCAATTTCCTTAGGTAGCACTTTCAGGCCATTACTGGCAATGCAGCCTAAGGGGATGACATCATGGCAGGTTTGACATAATTGCGGCACCAGGGATGGTTCAGCGCCGGCCAGGACGACAAAGGTTACACCCCGTTCCTTTTCGGTCTCCATGAGCTGTTTCCAGTCAGCAACATGAAGATTCTCTTCGGCAAACTGTTTTTCGCCATTGAAGTAATAGCAGCCTTCGCAGCGGATGTTGCAGCGATTGCTCATGTCATAGGTGGATTCGCGCAGGAAAAAATATTTGCGCACCTTTTCCCAACGCGCACGGATGGCCGGGTCGGCTATGATCTCCGAAAATTTGTATTCTCTGTTTTCTGCGCCTTGTGCTGCCACTTATTCGTCGTCCGCTAATTTGGTGTTGATATACTCGGCAATAATGCGCACGGTTGTCAACTTGGGGTAGTCATCTTCGTCGATCCTGATCCCGTATTCATCTCGCAGGACCAGGGCAATGGTTGCCAGATCCATGGAGTCAACACCGACCTCGTCAACCAGATCCAGGTCAGGGTCAAAGGTCTGGGGGGTAACATCTTCGAGTTTGAGTTCGTTAATGATAATTTCGGCAATACGGATAATTGTCTGACTAATATCTACGTTCATGAATTTTTTTCAATCTCCTCTTTAGGGGCCAGGGTCAGGGTGCCGGAACAGACGGCTTCCTGATCACTGGTAATGCGGAAAGCAAATTGGTTTTTTTTCTTATCGGGAACAGCATGGATGTCTAACACATCTCCCGGCCGTATGAGTTTTTTAAATTTAATTCTCGTAAGGTTTTGTAAAATAAGGTCCTTCTTCAGGACTTTTGCAATAGTTGCGCTTACCATATGCAGCTGGGCAATACCCGGCAATATGGGGTCCTCAGGGAAATGCCCGCAATACCAGGACGATTGCTGATCAGTGGTCACCTGTGCTACCACGGCATCGTTGTCATCGAGTTCTGCTGAAAGATATGAATACCACATGGATCATGTGCCGATAGGTTCGTTTGCAGAAGCACGATTTTTAGAGGAATTGATCCACCTGTTGCAGCTTATTCCAGCTCTGGTCACAATCGATGTCGTCTCCAGTAAAATTTCTCAATTGCTTGTAACAGGAAAAGCAAAAAAGTTCAAATATTCTACTCTTATTTCATCTATCTCTTAAGATGTAGTAATTCAGATCGGATCTGGCAATTAGGGCGAAATATTTCTTACCCAATCCGACATTCACACAGCTTCACATCCTGTGTCAGAGATATACAGTAGTTATGGTGCGAGATTGGTTATGTTGTGTGTTTTCTTCTCTGTTTGCTTTTCTTCCCTCCTTTTGTAGTTCTTAATTTTTGTCTCTTCTTCCTCCTTTTTCTTTGGATTTTGTTCTTTTTCTTCCTGTTTG
>Ga0180732_1000301_pt1 | contig 45293 bp, 91 predicted proteins | sample KR11_01MetaG_FD_148674 | JGI IMG/M metagenome (GOLD analysis project Ga0180732, IMG submission 148674) | Groundwater microbial communities from the Olkiluoto Island deep subsurface site, Finland - KR11_0.1 MetaG | ecosystem: Environmental > Aquatic > Deep subsurface > Groundwater | place...
GTCGCAGTAGCTACAGTGAATGATGTGTTGCCCGCTGCGCCTGGCCTCGGATTCGGGCATCTCTACCCAGACTTGCCCCTCAAGTAGCCAGTCTTCCTTGCTGGGCGCGATGAATACTTGCTGTGCATAAGCGGGTATAGAGCCTCCGCAAATGTTCAATCTCGATCCTTTCTCGCCTCATACCCCGCCGCTATCAGCCGCTCGGCCAGGGATTGGGCAGCCTCAGCGACGGTAGGTGCTAGAGCAAATGGACAGAAAAAGACATCCATCTGCACCATCCCTGCTGGCGTGCGCCTCTGATTGAATATCAAGTTGGGCCACAGCCGTCTTAGGTCGGCGATGTTGTGAATCTCATTCAAGCCCCACATCCTTTCGCAATGCATCCCAGAACTTGCCGTCTAGATAAACCTCGGTCGCAAAGCCGATCCGATAAGACCTGTCCTGGATATGCTTGGCAATCTCCAGCACCACCTTGCGAACTTGGGCATCGGCGATGGCCCTAGCATACGCGATGCTACCAGGGACCGCTTTCTTTGAGGCTTGATACATCTCCTCATCTGTCAGCAACAAATCGTTCACCTTATCACCTCCAACTTGCGCCGCTCCTCGGCTTCCCATTCGTCCTGCGACAGCGCCAGCAGCCAGCGCCGGAACGCCGCTTCCATGTCGCCCAGCAGTCGCCATCGCTTGCACGGCTCGTTGTTCTCGTAGGGAGCCCGCGCCGCGCCGAGTAGCAGCGGCTCCCAGTAGAAGCATCGCGCCACGCGCGTCCCGTTCCACCAGCGGTTAGCCGACATCTCGACGCGATACCAGCAGTTGGCGCAGGCCGGCGCGCTGCTCTCGCTCTCTTTACGCCCTCTCACGGCTCGCCACTCCTACTCAATAAACCTGCCGTCTATGTCGGACACCTGGTAGGCTCGCGTGTATTTTGGGTTCGATTCTGTTTCGCCCTTCTCGACTGAGTACCCACAAGTTACCACCCAAATACGGGGGCCACTCCGGTATTCCGCCCGATAGCAAGAGAGCCAGCTTGTGCCCTCGGGGAATGCTTTTCGGGCCACCTGCGTTTGGGCTATCCGCAAGATATTCTGCTCCGTGTAGCTAGACTGGCCGAGTGCCCGCTGGCCTACCTCCTGGCAGCCGACGGTCGCCAGCAGGCTCACGCCGATCAGTGCAGTGATCCACTTATTCATCGTTCGCCTCCCACAGCTTCAAGAATGGATGCTTGGCGAAGATCGCCGCGTCGAGGTCTTCCGAGAACGGCCGGTAGTATTGCATCAGGGTCTTGCGGCTCTTCCAGCCCATGAACCGCTCCACTTGGGCTTCGGGGACGCCATTCTGCAACAGTCCGGTGATCAGCGACCGCCGGATCGAATGCCAGCCCTCACCGGGCCGCGGCTTCCGGACATGGTTTCGCATGAGTCGCCCGAATATGTCATGCAGCCCGCTTCGGGTGATCTGCAATGGCTCGCAGTCGATGGCGGACTGTATCGCCGGCGGGACTTGGTGCTCGCGTCGGCGGCCACCCTTTGCCGTTGGCGCCACGATGAAGGGGCTGGAGTTGCGCTCCAGCATAGCGGCCGCGAGCTCGATGGAGCGGAAGCCATACGTTGTCGATAGCGCCACCACCTTTAGCGACGGCTGGCCGTCAGACTTGGCTCCGGCGATGAGCGCCGCAACCTCGGTATTCTCAAGCAGCGGGCCGCCCTGGTCATCCTGTTGAGGCAGGTGTAGGTCGAGAACGGGCCAGGCCCAATCATTTGCCCGAAACAGGAACCGCACTTGAGCCAGGATGGTCTTGATCGACCTCGAGCTGTGGCCGGTCCGAATCAGGTGATCCACATAGCCCAAGACATCGGCCTGGGTGTAGGCGGCCTTCTCTCCCACCACCTCGAGGAAGCGTCGAGATTGGAGTGTGGTGGACCGGACCGTATCCGGGGCGTAGCGTGCCCCGAACTTGGCCGAGAGACGGTCTAGGGGGTCGGTCAAGGTGAAGGCTCTGGTATAGAGTACCGCAGTGGCATTACTTACCCTCCTTCCCTGTCTGGTAGGGAGGGAGAGGCGTATCACTGGTCGTCCTCATGTGTATTGGGCAATCTGACCGGATTCGATACCAGACGCCATTGGTCATGGGGCCAGTGCTGCCCTGCCATTCGCAAGTGCAGCCTAACGCCCGCGCCTCGGGGCTACCAGGACTCGGGAGTGCTGTCTGATTCATCGCTTACTCCTTCTGGCGCCCGACTGCGGGGCTAATAGCATCAGGCTAACCCCTGATGGCTCCCGGCCACCCACAACGCCATTGGCGTCTTTTGGTTCCTCGTTCCTTCGGAACGAGCCTTTCCCTCACCCCGCAGTTTCGGGCACGTGGCGGAGAGGGCAGGATTCGAACCTGCGGGCCTTGCGACCTTCGGGTTTCGGAGCCGCTGCCATAAACCAGACTCGGCCACCTCTCCACTGTTTGCGGCAGCCCAGGGCCACACGACGCCTTTCACTTGTCTCAACGACTCGTGCCATCAAAGGCAACGCCGACTTCCCCTGGGATTCATTCCCAGTCCTATTCTTGAACGACTGCCGCTTGAGCTTCCAACTCAGACAATAGCACCTGGATGCGTGCTAGCGTCGCCCGCGCATGATTCTCGCGCTGCTCTAGGGCTTCCCTATCATCTCGACGTGATGGGAAGCGGTCAAGACGGTACTTCAGGCTGGACCTTACGGACTCTGTAATAGTTGGGTCGTTTCGCCATAAGTCTAGGATGCGCTCGACCTCGCTATTATCCCAGATGTGTTTGACTTCAGAGGTTACGTCCTCAACACTACGTTGCACTAACTCCAAGAGGCTCTCGGCGTAGTGGACCCGCCACTTGTGAATCGACCACTCAGGGGCGCTGAGTAGTTCTACCCCGCAGAAAGGACACTTCGTTATCCACATGAGCACATCCTCCTTGTAGTTTAGCATGATTATATATCTAATCATGGGGCCTGTCAAGAGGGCGGCGGGGAAGCGGTTGCTTGCTTACTTGGAGAAGAGAGGGGGCGTTCTGGGGGCGTTTGATGTCACGGCGTCATAGGGGGGTGCTATGACGCCGTAGGGAGTAGTGAAAACGTATGCACCCCGTAGGGCCGGCTACGAGGTGCATACGCACAAGGAGGGGAACAGGAAGGGTAGTCAGCTAAGAAGGATGCCCATTGATCCGCCGGAGGAGCGTAACCATCTCGGTCATCATCTCTCGATTACGGGTGGTGCTGGCCACCATAGCTACGTTGTGCTGCTGTATTTGCTGCTGCATGGACTCAATCGAGTCTCCGTACTTCGCCAGGAGGTCGAGGAAACGGCCGCGCTCGATTGCTGACTGATTGATCATGGCTTCCATAAAGCCAATGAAACGCCGGGCGAGCCAGGCGATGGCGAGAAGACAGGCCGCCGTCATTGTTCCGAGCGCGCCATACTGACCGAAGACAGACCAGTCCATGACTATTACTCCTTGGCCGCCTTTCACTGGCGGCGCGATTTAGCTTAGGCTGAGGGCGGCGGCGGCCCGAAGCCGCGCTCGCCGCTCTATGATCTCCATCTTGCGCTCCCAGGGAACGCAGACCTCACAACCCTCGGCGCCGCACGTCGGGCCGCCACAGCGGAAGCACCAGCCGCGCATTCGGCCACTGCCGGGCTCGACTGCCCAGGTCCGCTGGCAGTGGACGCACTTGAGCGTCGATCCCTCTGCCTTGATACGCCCCGTGTCAAGGTCGGTGACGGTGAACTCGCCCGAGGGGTGGTGGTGATGGTGTAGAGTAGTCAATCCAGTTGCTCGTTCCAGATTCTCACCATGGCCACTTCCAGCATGGCCGCGCCCGGCACGTTCGCCTGCGGCACGAAGAACACGGGGTACATCGAATAGTTCGGCATGAAGTTGTCGGATGCAGCGATTACCACATCGTTGGCGTAGAAATTGACCCCGCCCATCTCTACTTCGATACGATACTTGGTCCAGTTTACGATGTCGGCTATGGGCATAAATGGCTGCACCGTCGCTCCGACCAGATCAACAGTAGTGGCCTGTAGGTTGTTTGCCCCGTCCATGGTGAAGCCGATGATGTTAGGCGAAGTCTCGTCTACATTCTGGGCAAAGCCGAAGCCCATGAAGAACAGGGTGTTATCGAAGTTGGCAGGGAAGATAAAGTGGGCAACAAACTCAAGATTGGTCTTCTGGACAGGGTATGTCTGGAGAAAGTTGACAGCCACCGGCTCGGGGGCACAATACCAGCGTTGCAGACCATACAGGCGGGCCGTCGAGAGCGGCGCAGCGCCCGAGATGATGGCCTTTAGGTAGGGTGCCTCCAGCGTGTCCCGGGCAACTACGCCTCCCCCGGCAACAGCCGTCCCCCATGTCATGGCATCTATGCCCCCCTCGTCCTGCCAAGCCTCATACAACCATGCCATCGGACGATGGAGCATGTAAACGGACTCGCGTATGGTGAGCCCGAGCGCAATGGCGGGGACCAGATCAGTAGAAGCGTCCAGCTTACTCATCGCTACACCACGTAGATGAAGTCCACACCGTCGCCGTCGTCTTCCACGTCCATGAATATCTTGTTCAGGTTGTCGATCTCTATGCTGACCCAGCCCTCATAGGAGAGACGTTTGCCATAGTTGGCACTCGATACCGTCGCGTCGCCGATGAAGACGTAGCCGTAGTTGGATGGCCGAGCCGTGATATGGACCTCTTTCACGGCAAGTCCGGCGGGAACAAGGGCAACCCGCACGCCGGCAAGGGTTGTCTGACCGCCCTGGCCGAAAACAGTCGGTGGGGTCGGCTGAGCGGGGATTAGATAGCCGGCAGCATCAACTAGGACGCGATGAGGCGTCCCTGTGGGGTCATAGGCGACGAGGACAACTTCGCCACTCATCTACCCAACCAACAGCGCCCGCGCCAGGAGAGCCGCCGATCCATCGACGACGCCATCGCTGACCTTGCTGAACTGTGCAAGCTGGGGATTGGTTGGCTCAAGTAGGGTGATAATGACGCCCGCCGTCAAGCCGACGACCGGAATCACCGTCCCCAGTAGACCGGTGGCGACGCCAGTAACGGCCGCCGAGACGGTGCGGGGCATACTCGGGCTATTATGTGTGGGCCTCGTGACCGCCTGTTGCAAAGCTGCTGCTGCCTCTTCGTAAGTCTGGTAGCGCCCTATCTCTACGTCTCGGTTGCCCACGTACTTGATAGCAGACCAGACTTTTAGTTGAGGCCGCCAGTCAACCCGCCCCATCTCTTTGGGCATCTCTCACCGCCTCTGCTGCTGCTGTCGCTGTGCCCGCTCCACGTCTTCGCGGGCCGCCTCTTGCTCCAAGCGCGTCGCCTGGTCTTCGAGCTGGCCGGCCTGCTGGTCAAGTCGGTCAGCCTCGGCGTTGCGCCCCTGGCCCCGCAGTCTGTTGGCCTCGGCCCGTAGCGCCTGGGCTTTCTGCCGGAGCTGCTGCGCCTGCTGGCGCTTGTCCTTCTTGCCAGCGACCACGGCCAGGACACCCGCCGCCCCCGCCGCTAGCAGCGCCCAGAGCCACATGTTGCTAGTGCCGGCCACCGGCTCCACCTCCACCGTGATCGGAAGCGGCGACGAGTCGGCGTAGTCGCCCAGGCTGTCGATGACTCGGCAGGCGACGGGGTAAACGCCGATGTCATCGTAGGCATGGCTGACGCTCGTGTTGGTAGTCTCCACCACCGGCGTCCCGTCACCGAAGTTCCATTGGTAGGTGTAGGCCGGCTTGCCGCCCTGGACGTTGGCGATGAAAGATGCCGCCTGGCCGACGCCGACGGTCAACTGATTCGCGCTTATCGATATGGTCAGCGGCGGAGCGCCAAAGTAGGGCTCGCCGAACTGGTCGGCGTAGACCTTCTGCGCAGCGATGATGTCGTCGATCTCTTGGACAAAGATGTTGGGTGTCCCTGGCGGGTAGGTGCATACCGGGTCGCCGGTGATCGGGTCAATGGGAACGAAGCGACAGCCCCACTGCCAACGCAAGAAAGCCAGGGCGTTGACTTCACCACAGAGCCCTTGAATGGTGAGGGCGCAGTCGTTCAGAATCTTCGCCGCCAGCAGCAGGTTCGCCGCCACTGGTTGATAGGTCGGTATGCTACCCTGAAAGACTTGGCCCACACCCGTAATGGTGCAGCTCATGTCCTGAAAGACGGTGCCGGGGTGGAACCAGCCCGCCCAGCAATCGGGGCCAAGCGGCGTAGACTTGCAGAAGCGGGAGTCTACTGTAGGCGCGTGAGCCCAGATGCCAGCGAGCCCGAAGCGGCGGATCGTAGTCGGCCCGCCGGGGCCGATGTCGTATTCGATGTAGTTAGGATTCCAGCCACTCCGGTCACAGACGGCCGCGATCCACGACCGAGGGACGCCGGTAGCGAAGTGGACTGCCTCGATCTCATCCAACCACTGGGGCGGTATCGGTGCAGCCATCTGGTGCCTCCTCTTACTTCTCGACGCGGGCAATGATGACCTTCTTCTTGCCCTGACTGGCGATGTAGAAGGCCAAGGCGCCCACAACAGCCAGCCCACCGACAACAAGGGCCATGTTCATATCGGCGCCTGGCGGCGGTGTCGTGGTGCAAGAACCGCAAGCCGCGACCTGAGCCGCCGTCGGGCAGCCGAGACCACACCGAATATCGTAGTCAGAGCCACAGCCCGTACCCACAAAGAGGTTCTCGGTGCCAGTGCACACCCGATTGATGATCTCGCTGGCGGTGGCCGTACACCACCACTGAGATACGGGACACAGCCGATCCCTGACGGCTTGCACCGCCGCAGCCTGTGTCAGCGCATAGGCCACTAGGCCATCGTCGTAGAGGCCCCGGCACGGCGCCCCCGCGCACGGCGATGCGAGGGCTCGGGCTTCGCCTTGGTCGTATCCTTCATAGTTCATCATGCTCGACCACCTTGTTTCTGATTCACGAACAGGGCCACGCCAGCTCCCGCCATCAGCCCTCCCAAGATCAACAGGCCAAGCCCCGGGGATTCCACAATCGGCTCGCCATCATCGGGGAGCACAGAGGCAATCGCTTGCCGAGCCTCATCAAGATACCGTTGGTATGAATTGGTGCCCGTTCCTCCACAGGCTGTGGGTTCCCAGGTACACCAGGGATTCCAATTGGATCCGCCCTGCGATATGTCGAGAGCAGCCTGGGCGTTGTAGTCTGGGAGAAACAGACTGTCGTAATCATACTGTGGGTGAGCAGGCGTGTAGATTTGCCAAAGGCCAACCGACAAGTCTTGGTCGCCACAGGCCCAAGGATTGCCACCACTCTCCGCCTTAGCCACTGCATATGCTGTCTGCCTTATCCCCTCGCCGGTTTGGGCCACAGCACCATCGGGGAAGTGCGCCACAACCAGCGATGCAAGTTGCAACGGTGTGAGAGAGCGAGTCCCTCCCCAACCTTCACAGGTAGCCAATATCTACCGCCCTCTGCGCCCATCAGCAACCACCAGACCAACAAAGGCGGCTCCGAGCAGAGCAAAAGGCAGCCACGATACGCCCCTTGGCGCTTCCACCACCGGCCCCTCGGGGTGTGGTATCGTGCCCCCGACCACATCGCACACCTGACAGTCCGCACAAGTTGTCCATACCCCCCAACCGCTGCGGCTCCAGATCACCGAGGCCATCCAGGTGTTGACGTTCGGATCAAGGACTTGCGCCCACTGCTCTTGGGTAAAAGGTGAGGTCGGCTTGAGCGCCGGATCCCAACAGGCGTCGAGTATTCCGAACAGCCCCCATGCGCGTGCAGCTACACCTCCTACACCACAGTCGATCTGCCCTTGGTCTACTACCTGGATCGGGTCTTGGGATGGGCACTCAGCCATCGTGATACAATCCGCCGCCGGCCACTGTTCGGGCGGGAAGTACCGCTGAATCAGGTAGTAGTAGGGCGAGTTGGGCATCAGCCGCTCCTAGATGAACCGAATCTTATCCGGCCAATAGGACCGAAACACCGGGACACGATTGTTGTAGGTCGGGCTGGAGAAGCCATCGGCATCGGCGGCGTACCGCTTCTCGTAAATCTCCATCAGAACTGTTCCCAACCCCGCTGCCGGTGATGCGCCGTTGAGGGGGCATGGCGCCGGACCCGGCCAGGGGAAGGCGCACAAGCCCTGGATGGTGCAGCCGGCGGGCTGGGGCTGGTCGGGCGCCACCAGGGGGAATCGCGTCGGCGCACTCGCGTCTGACACCGGCGGGCCGACGTGAATGCCGGCGATGCCGGAGCCATACACGTTCACCCACTGGCCGCCCTGCTGCTGGACCACTCTGAAGTAGGTGTAGCAATCGCGGCCGGGACCCTGATATTCCGCCGAGGTTGTCTGGGCGTTGATGAGGTCGCCGCGGCGCACCGTGATCGCCCCTGCTTGGGCCAGGACACCATAGACCCACAAGTTCTGCAAGACCTCGCCCGACTGAAGTGGGTTCACCGGCCCGAACCGGCCGGTGGTGTCGGTAACGCCCTGAGTGTAGGCCCCGCCCTTCTTCGATCCCGACAACAGCACCAGAGCCAGTCCACCGACCACCAGCAGGCCCGACACCACATAGACCCCGGGCACGGGCTTCTTGACGACCATCATATCGACTGCCATCTCTTACCTCCCCAAAGCTTCGGCCAGGCTGCCAGCTAGACCCGCCTCATGGCCGTTGTTATATATCTGGCCCGCTACAGCGGGTCCCACAGGTGGAGTCGGAGTGAAGGTGTCTATTGCGATCCCCCTTCCCATCATTGCCACTAAGCCATCGAAGGCTCCCTCGCCAATCTCCACGCCGACACCATCATGCCTACTGGCCCATATTCCAGTGCCGATGAGAGCTACGAGAACTCCAAAACCGAACACCTTCACGGCCTGAAGGTCATCCACCTGGACAGAATTGGCCCAGGCTGCGAGGCCGCCCACAGCAGCCGTAGCGCCGCCGATTCGTGCTATTGATATTGCCATCTCTACCTCCTACAGTGGGACATGGGGCGGCACTGCCGCCTTCATCACCCCGCCGGCAACATTGCGGGCTACTATGGCCGCGAGCCCATCGAAGGCCCCCTCAGCGACAGCGGTGTACCACTTACCATCGTCCGGGGCAGCCAGCAATGGAATGCCGACGATCATGCCCCCGACTAGGGCCACATAGACCTTCTTTCGATCTTCGAGCTCGGCTGAGGTGTAGGTGCGACTGATCTTGCCGTCGCGCCACAGGGCTGAGACCTCATTCACAACCCCAACCAGGGTAGCCCCACCGATCATCGTGTAGCTCAGTCCCATCGGCTACCTCCTCTGAATCTTGGTCCAGACGTACCGTCGGCCCTGGTCAAGCACCAACGAGTGGTAGCCGAAGAAGCTGGCGCGGTTGAACCAGTCGTTCTCCACGTTCGGCGCGATGTAGGCCGGCGACCACATCGGGTGCTCGGGGAAGGGCAGGTCGCCAAAGGGATGCACCGGGAAGGTGATCCCGACCTCGACGACGATCTGGGTGAGACGGCGCAGCAACGGGGCACCCGTAACCTGCTCTGCGGCCTCTACTACGCCCTGGGTGAGACGATGTATGGCCTGCTGGTAGGCGACCTCGACGGCAACTTGCGTCAGGCGCCGGGGGTCGGCCGTGCCTTGCTCGGCGACCTCAACCGGCTCTTGCGTCAGGCGGCGGGGGTCGTCGGTGGCCCCCTGGACGATAACCTCGACGGGCTCCTGGGTCAGACGATGTTCAAGAACCATTTATGTCTACCTTACACGTGCGCCGAACTCAGCCGAGTTTACTGCGGCCGGAACCCAAGCGCCCGGGCCGGCATTAGGATCGAGCTCTATAACCTCCCGAAGGTAGGCATAGTTCACCGTAAGTAGCGTGTCGGCCCCCTGGTAGTCGGCGCCGCCATTGCGGTAGAGCCTGGCGACGTTCGCCACGCCAGCGAGCACCTGCTTGGCTCGCATGAGCGTCTGAATACCAGGGATCGCGCAGGCGAGTGATGTGATGTTCCCATACGCATACGTGTCGCGGCTGTTCAACACGAGGTCCGCCACGTATGACGTGTCCTCGTTTGGCGGCACCTCGTTGTTGGCCTGCCAGTGGGAAGCAGCCCCGAACAACGTCAGCCACTCGGTATAGGCGCCGACGCCGGACGGGAGAATGCACTCAATCCGGCAGACCCCAAGGTAATTGTTGTTGATCGCCCCGGTGCCGTCGAGGATGTAGAGGTCGTCGTGGTCCTGAGTGGGACCGAGACCAGTCAGGATAATTATGTTCGCCGTCGGATTCACGGTCTCTTGCGTATCACCGGCGAATGTAGCCCAGACCGCCCCATTGACCCTGACCTCGAGCGTTCCACCAGCGTTGAGGATGATATGCTTGAACTCGATGTAGTACCAGACATTGGGCTGTAGAGCATTGACGCTGGTCGCCACGACAGTGGCATTACGAAGAAGGCTCAGGGTGCCGTCGGCATTGAGCCGCAACCTGCCCTGATCGTTGGCTCCATCCTTCGTAACAATAAAGGCCTGACTTACCATTGCAGATGTTCTCGTGGCTATTCCAATTATCCACGTGCCTTGGGCATCTAGGGTCAGGTTGACGTAATGGGCGACGTTAGTGCAACGAAGCCCGGCGATGCCCGTCCTAGCGGCGGCAGCTACAATAGTCGCACCAGCTGTCGCCGTCCACTTCTGGAGCACCGTCGTGTAGTGGTCCCACGAGTCCACAAACCGGAGCGCCATGGGCTTACACCTACCTCACCCTAGCCCCGAACTCGGCCGCGTTGATTGCCGCCACGACCCAAGGGCCGGGGCCTGCATTCGGGTCCGTCTCCATGATCTCTCGCACGTAGTTGTAGCTGGTCTGGAGGGGTACGTCGGCCCCTTGGTAGTCAACGCCACCGCCACGGTAAAGCCGGGCCAGGTTGTCAACACCCGCCAGAGTTGTTCTCCCACGCATGAGCACCTGGATGCCGTTGATCGTCGCCGACACCACCGCCAAGTTGCCCATCGCATAGGTATCGCGCTGGTTGAGCGTCGGGCTCTCGACGTAGGACGTGTCCTCGTCGGGTGGAATCTCATCTTCGGCCTGCCAATGCGTCGGGGCGCCGAAGAGGGTTGTCCACTCAGTGTAGGTGCCCGCGCCCGTCGGCACGATGCACTCGATCTGGGTGTTGCCCCAGTAGTTGTTGTTAGGTGCGGCGCCGGTGCCGTCGCAGATGTAGAGGTCGTCAATATCTTCGAACGTGCCAGCTATTGCAGGCCATTGTAGTTGATTAGCCGTGGGGTTGACGGTATTCTGCGTATCACCGGCAAACGTGGCCCACACCGCTCCATCGACTCTAACCTCAAGCGTGCCCGCGGCGTTGTCGATAACGTGCTTGAACTCCACATAGTAGAACACGTTAGCGAGAAGGGCATTGGCGCTCGTGGCGACGACGGCTGCACCACGAAGAAGGCTCAGGGTGCCATCGGCGTTTTGCCGCAACTCTCCTTGAGTGGCGCCAACGTCCAGTGTCCGAACTACCCCCGCTGACACAAAGCCACCGACTCGGTAAGCGAACCCCAGAATCCATGTCCCTTGAGCGTCTATGGTAAGGGTAAGGCCAGTGGCTGAGCCAACGTTATGGACAACCCGACAGCCAGCAATACCGGTACGTAGTGAACCAGCTTGAATCTGGGTACCCACTCCACTAACAGAAAGCCACTTCTGCGTCAGCGTGGTGTAGTGGTCGAAGCTATCCAAGAACCTCAAAGACATGTCTAGTTTACCTCCAATCTATAACCTGCTATAATAGGGGCAACCCCTAGCTTGGAGGCGAAGACATGCCGAAGTGGATTCCTCAACTGCACGACGCCGAATGGCTGCGAAGTGCTTACTCTACCAAGAACACTTGGCAAATCGCAGAGGAACTTGGATGCTCTCAGAGCGCAGTCTCTTATGCCCTGAAACGCAACGGGATTGAGGCTAGAGAATCGGGGCACCCACAAGGCCCGAATGAACTCGATGATAGTGCTTGGCTCCGGACTCAGTATGCAGAGAAGACGACGCGAGAGATCGCCAGGATGCTCAGATGCTCCCAAATCACGGTGTGGAAGGCGCTGAAGCGGCATGACATCGCCACTAGGCCCAACCATGCTCGGACAAAAGAGGATAGCGAGATGAAGGCCCATTACCGAGCGGGCAAGGATTCTCAGGGCGTCTACAAGAAACATCGCCGGATTATTGAGGAGCACCTGGGTCGCAAACTGGAGCGGTGGGAGCATGTGCATCACATTGACGGAAACGGCCTGAACAACAGCCTGGACAACCTCGTGGTGCTGACAAAGCGGTTGCACCACAAGTTGCATGGGCCAAAGGTGAAGTTCTCCAGGGACTGGTATGACTTCCTCCACTTTCCCCACACATGCGCCCGCTGCGGTGTGTCTTTCAAGGGAGGGAACCGTGCCAAATACTGCCCCAACTGTCGCTAGTGCCATGGCTACGGCTCCACCACCGGCGCCGGCTGCGGTAGCCGCACCCGCCCCAGGCTCAGCTTCTCATAGTCGGCCAGTACCGTTGCCACAGGCCGCCCCTTAGCCAGCGCCCGCCGCTGCACCTCAGCCGACACCTCAGCGTGCGTCAGCGGCGTTCGCCCCACTATCTCGGTGTCGGCGAACAGCAGGTAGTTCGCGCCGTCGGTGTCGCCGCGCCAGCCGATGCCGCCGCCGATCTGCGGCTCGATGGTCGGCTCGCCCACCAGCCCCGTGTCGGGGTCAGGCGGTGGGAATCGCTTTATCTGCGGAACGAGGTAGTAAGGCATGATGGCTTCTCTTTCTCCCTCAACACCCCCCTGGCCTGAGGCCAGGGGGCATCGGGTCTGAAACCGTGACAGGGGCACCCGGGGCGGCCACACGGGACATTGCCTGTGAGGAAGTGGTCATGGTCGCGGTAGGGATGACCACAAGCACACAACTGACTGTTGGCCTCAAAGAACTGATTCATCTCTTACTCCATCCAGTGCATCGTTGCTACCGCCGGGCCAACGTAAGCGCCGTGGATAGGTGTGATGCCGATGCCGTTGTTCGCCACCGCCGGTAGCACCAGCTCGCCGCCGGGGGCCGCATTCCACTGGTAGATGCTGCGCTGATGCACCGCCATGTCAAACAGCACGGCCGCGTAGGTCGGCTCGGCGGTGTAGGCTTGGCCCGCCTCGAGCTGGGCCACCGGCGCCCCGGGGTCAAGAAGACTCGGCACCACTGGCGTATAGGTGCCGGCCACCGTGAAGCGGCGCACCAACCATTGCAGAATGTTGTCAGCCACCACGCCCGTCGCGCCCTGGTTGATGATGAAGAGGTGTATCTTGGCTCGAGTTAGGGCGCTGGCGATAACGCCGAGAGCGGTGTCACCAGGAGCAGGCGTTACCGCCGCAATCGTGCCGCTGGCCGCATAGCGATCCATAGCTACCTCCTAGAACGTCCCGATGACACGGACATTGGCGGCGACCCCCGCCGGCACCGTCCGCAACGCCACCGAGTGCACCACGCCATGTTGGAAGTTGAAGGTCATCAGCTCGGTGGGATTCATCTGCACCCATTGAGCGTTGCCCCGGTTCGGAATCCGATACTCTATCGAGCCGGGGCCATCGTTGATCAGACTGATGCTGAACAGTGGCGGGTCGAACAGAATCTCAATCGGAACGATGCTGGGCACCCACTGGGTTACGGTGGTGACGTAGCCCTGCTGGACGCACAGCCGCAACTCAGCGAGAATGTCCTCAAGCACAACGACCGTGCGATTCGCCACAGCATCCTCCTCGTCGCCCGGGGGTGCCCCGTTGCCCTCACCAGGCGGAGATACGCGAAACCAGCCCTCGTCGGCGGCGAAGGGCCTCGCCGGAGGTCTCGTGGGCATAGCCTACCCCCTTATCCGGTTGGACCCTGGTACTCTTCGACGGTCGCTATCACCCGGACATCGGCCGGGATCGCCCCGGCCGCGCTCGCCGCAACCGTGGGGTTGACGACAAACTCGAAGTCCGGCAGGTCGTCCTCGGTCAGCTCCAGGTCAACACCGTTGACGGCATTGATAGTCGGCCAGACCTGGACACCAGGGGCGAGACCCACACAGATAAGCACCTGAACGGGCGCCCCCTGGCCATTGAAGATATGAAGCTTTCTGATCCGGCAAGTCCGACCGGCGCTGAGCAGATAGAGGTTGACCGCGTTGGCGACACCAGCCGCGATAACCGACACCGCTGCGCCGCTCTTGACGAGGCCCTTCTTGTAGTCTTTCAGTGTGGTCATCTCATCCATCCTCCGACCGGAACTATGGCAAAGGGCTTGTGGTTGGAGTTCATGGCCTGTTCGATGGTGTCGAACTGGGTTATCGGAGGCAGTTGCCCACCCGAATAGGTCGTCTCACCATCCTTGCCCGCCAGCACGTACTTGAAGCCGTAGAAGGCGACCCTGGCCTGGGCTAGGGCATAGCCTGTCGGGTTCGTGGTGTCAAGGAAGATGCGGTCCTGCCCTAGAATGAAGAACTCGGTGAGGTGGTCGCATTTGTCCTCGAGCCGCCCGAAGGCATTGAGACGGGAAAACACGTTCATCACGCCAAAGCGTGCCAACCCGCCGGGCTGGTTGACTACCACATGGATGTCATCGAGAACGTGCGCCCGGAATTGCCCGAGCTGGCCATCGTTCATGTCCAGGATGGCGGTGGTGTTGAACACCGGCACCCTGCCGCCCGCGGCTATGGCCCCGACGTTGGCAACAAAGGGATGGGACGGGGAGATGCCCTCGCGGTATGCTACCCAGTAGAGCTTGTAGCTGGTGCGGTCTATGACAAGGACCTTTTGGCCTATCTCGGCCACGGCCCTTATCGGTCCGGGTCTGCCATACATGGCGCTCCTCCTTTCGGAAGTTCGGTCGCTCGCAGCGCCGTCTAAACTACTGATACTAAGCCATTGGGACTCCGTGTCGGGAATGCCGTGTTGCGAGTCAGGTATACCACCTTCGCATCGGGAATGATGCCTAGCTGGACCAGTCTTTGTACCCGATCTCGCGCCCAGCCCACGGCGAAGTGCAAGGGGAGCCAGCCGTAGGGAGCCTTGCCCCACTCTGCCGCCTGGTCATAACACGGATCTTCGCCACAGACCAAGCAGCCCCCTTCTCGATAGAAGGGGCAGGGCGAGCTCGCTATCGCGCCCGTCTCGACGGCAATATCGGCCTTCAACCCCTCGCCATACTCTACGCCGCCAATGGATGTGGTGTAGATTCGATGGCCGGGCTCGCTGCGAGCCAGCCACTTGATCGACTCCCACAGAAGCTCGTCGCGGCGGCTGCCGTCGATGTGAGCCATCAGCTTTTCGGCCGTCGCCCTGGAGAGAATGGGCATGGCGCCGTCTCGGGGGCAGTTCATCTCACACCCATCTGACGCCACTGCTGCTCCAGTTGCTCCTGCCAGATCATCGCCGGCGATGTGGCAAACGCTACCATCTTGGCGCTGGCGAAGCGGTCTTGCAGTCCGGCGAATACTTTGGGCCGCGCCTGTCTGAGCAGCGCCGTGGGTAGAAAGTAGGCCGCCCGCTGTTCGGGCGGCAGGTCTCTAAGGAATTGGGACACCTGTTGCTGAAGCGCCATTGCGCCAGCACTCCCGTAACGAAGCCGCTGCTCCTTGGTCTCATACAACCCCAGTGGAGCCTTGCAGTCGAACGGCGACGGCAGGCGGGTGACGCCGTAGGCTCGGCAAACCAGTGGCCGAAACTCGTGGATCGCGCAGCGTTTCTCAGCATCGAGGAAGGGGCAGGGAGACTTCGCGGCCACTTGGTTCTCTTCAATCAACTTCATGCGATCCTGTGCCGCTGTTGGCTCCCGTGGCCCATAGACGCTCAGGCCATCAACTCGATCCAATAGCCACGACCGGCAAGCGTCAAGCGCCCAACCGAGCTTGGACTGCCCGAGCAACGCGCTGATGATGTAGCTGGCCTCGATGCCCCAGCAGTAGGGCGTATTGATCTCACAGCAACGCCCACAATTCTCCACACAGAGGGGAGCGGCCCTGGCCGCTGAAAGCTCCAGGGCCGCCCTCTCAAAACCACCGTAAATCCCATCCAAGGCCATATACGCTTGTAGCTGGCCTAGATTCGGGCTTACTTGAGCTACGGTGGCCATTAGGCTTATGCGCCTACGTTGGTTGCCAGCGTGACCGACACGTTCAGGGTGCGGGCCACAGCGTCAAGGCACGCCAGCCGACCACCGATCCTAACGGCGGCGGCCAGGCGAATCGGGTATGGGAACCAGATGGGCGGCACGTTGGCTGTCGCCGCCGTTAGGTCAATGATGCCGCTCTCGGCGATGATAGCGCCATCACCCGCGCCTACAGACAGACGAACCATGTACTGGTCGATGGCGCTGGCCGTGTTGATCGAGATGCCACACACCCAGCAAACAGCGGGGGTGGCGGCGAGGATCTCGACGGTAGCTCCATACTTGGAGCCGGCGGCATCAGCGGCCAGTTGCACGCCCGTAACGTTGGCGAGCGGCGATACCGCCGTCGGGTATGAGGTGTAGACGATGTTGCCCGAGTTGACCAGAGCCATCCAGCTCTGTTGGGTTAGCTGTGGATGTGCAGGCATGTTATACCTCCGTCCTTCCAGTCATGCCGGTTTAGAACCCAGTTAGGGTGTTTACTTTGATGTCCACCGTGTCGGCGACGGCGTTGGCGTTCCGGTAGCGGGCCACGATGCCGACCCCCGCTGGAATCCGAATGGGCCTGGGGAGAATGTAGTTGCCCTGTGCAACCTGGTATGTTCCCAGAAGAGCCCCAGCCGGTGCGACGCCGGTGCCGATCTCGATCTCGCCCTGAGCAGGAATACCTACGAAGTTCTCAAGCGAGAAGCCGACAATCTGGGTCTCGGCGGCAACTCCAGCCGCCAAGACCACCTGCGTCCAGGCGCCCCATGTCCAAGCCACGGCGTTCTTGGTCAGGACAATGGCCAACGCCGCTACGGTATCGGCCGACGTTGGGTAAACGCCGTACCGTAGCGCATCGGACCCGACCAGGAGCTCGAAGATGCGCCTGATGAGTACCATCATGGCACGCCTCCTAGACGGACTTGGCGGACACTACTCCACCGATAGGCTCAGCCGTCCGCGCCATCAGCTCAAGGCGGTTGCCCAGAGCGGCGTAGGCGATGCGGGGCATAACCATCACCCGGCAGGTTTCGTTGCGGGTGAAGATCACGCACTCGCTGAAGTACGCCGCCGTCTCGAGGCGGGTATACATCTTCTCGCACTGATAGACGCCGCGAATCTGAGCGCTGGCAGCGCCCAGGGTCAGCCGAACTCGGCTGATCGGAGCCGCCGCGGTTTCGGCGCTGATGCCGTAGAAGCCGATACAGCGGTCAACGGGCAGAACCGCTACGAAATACTGGTGCTCGGCGCCGACCACACCGGCGATCTGGTCAAGCCAGCTCTCGTCGGTGCCAGCGCCAACAGCGGGACCACCGATGCCAACACCAAAGTCGGTGTTGGGCAGGCAGTCGCGGATAAGAAGGTTCCTGGGGTCGGTGACGATCACCTGACCGCCGGGGCCAGCGACGGCAGCTAGCTGCCTGTCACAATCATTCCGCAGAGCGCGGCGCTCATCGAGCGTCAGGTCACCGACTGGAATCAGATAGGACGTGGTGGCAGCACCATTTTGCATGGTCATTTGCGTACTCTCTTCCCTCTACCTAACCCAGCTTGACCCGCTGGCCACTCTGGTTGATGTTGCCAATCGCGGCGCGGCCGTAAGCCGGCGCAGCGATGCCCGCGTTCAGTGCCCCCGCCATGCGCGACGGATAGCTGTAGGCTGCCGCTGCCGGCTTCATAGCCTGCTTGACGCCGCGAGCGGCGAGCAGGGCGGCGCCGGCGTCAACCGCGCCATCGGCGATGTTGGCGGCCATGAACGGCATCATAAGCTGCATCGCAGCCCCACCGATCAAGGCCACAGCCTCGAGGATGGTGCCGTACATGATGACCGTCGGCTTGGTGGGGTCACCGAGGTCCAAGTGTCGGGTGGGGTCGGAATCCAAGCCCCCACTGGCCGCACCCACTACGGCGGCAGTGCCAATGCGAACGATGTTGAGAGCCACTCTCTTCCTCCTCTGAACATAAAAATAGACGCCCCTACCTGTCGTGGGGCGTCCTCTTGACAGAGCCGATGGGAGTGCTCGTTAGCTACCTGCCATACTCACTCCTTACTTGCTCGATAATCTCGCGCCGAATCGTAACGATCCGACCTTCCTTGACCGTAATCCTGACATCGCCGTAGCCACCCTCGTTGGCTACCTTCCTGAGCGTGAGGATAACCCGACGCTCGGCCTCGGCCAAGTCGAGAACAGGATACGACGCTACCGCCTGCATGTCAACTACCGACGGCGTGAGCCGCCAGAGGCGGGGGCTCGGCCACTTATGGCCTCAGCTCCAATCCCTATCTCGCCCCTCTTGCCAATCGGCACCTTAGCCGAGATTGATGTGCTCAACATCGGGAGAAAGATGCCAGCCGCCACGATAGTCAACCCGAAGGCCATCATCGCCCCCGACAGGCCACCGCCCAGGCCGATTTTGACGTTCTCGCCCGGTGCGGTGATGATGTCTCGCGTGTACTGTGTAATTTCCTGCCAGCTTGCCTTGCCGGTGAAGATCGAATAAGCCACCACGACTGTTCCCGCAACCACCACAAAGGCCGCTATCAGGGTCAAGATGACAAAGGGCGTGAAGACTATCGCCAGCGCCGCCATCTCGCCACCACCCCAACCCGGCGGCGGCAACCACCAGGGGGGTGCTTCTTCGGGTGGCTCCTCAATCGGGACCTCGCCTGGCGCTGTCCTTAGCACAAACCAGATTCGTGCCTGGTAGATTTGGTCGGTTATCACCTGGCCGGCGAACGGCGGCGTGAAGCATATCGGTATCGGCCCGACGGGAAGACAGAACTGGTTAGGGACTATCACGGGCACCGGGTCGATGCTCTCGAAGTAGGCATACTCGATGAGTTCGGTGGGGGGCAGAATAAACGGAAGACCACCGGCGATGTGGTCGCGCAAGCTATCCATGATCTCGTGGACTCTATTCTGGTCAGCACGGCCCAGTGTGAAGAAGTCAATCTGGACGGTGTTGACCTCTTCTGAAGGGGGGACTGCGCTCCAGCCAGGGTAGGCGAAGGCCGAGGCCATGTAGCTGTCAGGGAAGTATTCGGGAAGCGTCACATGGTCCATTTCGACGATAGGGAACCCGGGCAGTTGAATGGCCATCACTAGCCTCCTAGAATATCGTCAGCATACTCTCGAGCCAGCGCCGTCCCTCGGCGCTGTTCAGGATTATAGCACAATCGGGCCTGGCATCCATAGCTGCTTCCAATAGCTCGTCGGTGCTCAGCGCCCCCATCCATGCGTAGAGGAACAGCCATGGCTTCATCATCTCGACGATGCCACCCGGCAACAGGCTCCACAGGCTTAGGTTGCGCCGCACCAGATACGCTACCGTCTCGATGTCTATGTTCTCGGTCAGGTTGTAGATGGCCTCGATCACCCGCTCCTTGCGCCCAGGGACGACGGCGGCCACGCCGTTGCGGACCAGCCGCACAGCCCTATTCACCGGGGGACCCCTCGTCAGGATGGATGCTGTACTCGGCGCCGCAGCTATTACAGATGAATCCAGGCCACTCCTCACGATAGAGGATCGGGGCATGGCAGTTGGAGCATTCGGTCCGCTGCACCCCCGCGGGCAGCTCCAATTGCTGGGCCTGGGCTAGCGGCGCCGGAGCTGGCACCGTCTTACCCGTCCACGCCTGGAGCACCCCTGACAGCAATTCTACGATCTTGGGAGCCGTCTGGTCGATAAAGCGATCCGTGCGCTCTTGTCGGCCCCTCAGTAGGTCGAGTTCGGCTTCCTTTAGCTGGCGATCCTGTACCAACGCCTCTCGCCTGGCCTCGCGCCGATCCTCAAACTCCATTCGATGCTGCTCGGCGGCGGTCTCGACGCGCAACTTGTAGGCCATGTAGGTTGGGTCGTGATCGGCTGGTCCCGAAGGCGCCGGAAGCGGGGGCCTCACCCTGTCGATAACCGATTGAATCTCATCCAACATCCCCAATGACTCCTTGATTGAGTCAGTTGGCGAGGGGCGATCCGTCCTCAGATTCGACAGCTCGGATCGCAGTGAGCCGACCTCCTGTCTCAAGCTGACAAGATAATCTTGGGTCTGCGATTCCCTGCTGCCCTCGACCATCTCTTTCAGCGCCCTGATCTCACTGAGGGCGTACTCGGCAAAGCTACCCTCGCCCGCCGCCGCCTGGCGCTTCGCCTTAGCCTCCTCGACTCTGGCCTCGGCATCGTAGCGATTGGCGACCGATGTGGCCGCTGCCGCGGCGAGGTCATTCTGAGTCTGATCTAGCAAAGAGTTGGCGATGATCTGCTCCTTTAGCGCGAGCGCGGTGCTAAGGGGGCTCGGTGGCTCCACCGGCCGTGTGGCCTGGCGGACGGCCGCCTGCTGACGAAGATTAGCTACGGTTGTTGCTGGTGGTTGCGTTGTCAAAGATTACATCCTCCCTGTTCACGACGGCGAGGGCGATGCCGAGCACATTGCGGAAGTAGTCGAGCATGACGGCAGTGATGAATGCCGCGAACGAGCCGTCACCCTCGAACCAACCCCGCTGCCGAGCCCAGTCGTAGTATATCCGAAGGGCGATTGGAAGGCCAACTGTCACCCTGTCTTCAGAGACAATAGGCACACCAGCGAGCGGCTCAAGATCAAACCCCTCGAGCGCCAAACCATGACCATTGCCGTTGCCCCCGGGCGTGCCCTGGCTGCGCTCGGCCAGCAGGCGCCGCGCCAATTCCTCGGGATCGGTCGGTTCAGCCGGCAGCTCGACGTTCACCTCGGCAGCACGGGCACGGACTAGCTCAGGTGGGGCTTCATCCTCTTCTAACTTTGGGGTGTCGTCGTTTGGAGTATCTTCTTTGGGCTCTACGGCTTTGGGGTCGGGCGGCGGCGAATCGGATACAACCGGGGGCCTAACGACGCCGACAAGGAGAATTGACTTGCCTTTTCCTCTGCCGAGGTCGATAGTCGCACAATCAGCGGTAGGATGCCAACGTCGATGGCTAGCGATCTCCGTGGAAGTGCCCTGAAACCCGCAGGGGCATTGGTAAACTGCGGTCGGGTCAGAGGGAAATCGCTTGAAATCACCCCTCGGCATGGCCCTATCATACATGACTTGACAAGTCAAGTCTAGCCGTGCCAGAATAACACCGAAATCGGGGCGTTTCAGCCGAAAGAAGGCCGGATGGCAGCCAGACAGACCCCTGGCCAACAGATACTAGGCTTTGTCATCGACAGCCTGGCCGACGGCTCCAAGGCCGCACTTCGGAGTTGGATTGCCCGGCGCTCATCCCCGACCTATTCAAGTCCCCGTGCTACCGTGGGGGACTCTCCCCCTGGTGCCAGCGGGTGCCCTTTCTGCTTCTTGGCCGAGCGCCTTGCGGTTGCCTACCGCTTCCTGCGGCGAGCCAAGTCAAGCCCAACGTTTCTCCGCATCTACCAGGAGTTGGCGACGGAACACATCACCGACGCCAGCTACCTTGCCAGCACCCTGATACCAGACGACCATAGGGACTACGCTCTGGTGCTGGCGATCACCAAAGTAGAAGCCGAGCTATCGCGGCCGCTGGCGGCCGGCGATCTTGAGCCGCTGCTCAACGAGTTGTGGTCGGCCAGCGAGGATGCGCTGCGTATCGCCGAGCGCAACCAGTTCGGGCGGCCAAGCGCCGAGCAGGGGCCGGTCGTGGATGGAGCAGCGCGTGAGGTAGGCTAATGCTGGAAGTGGAAGCCACCGCACGCAACTATCCCCGCGCTGGTGCTACTGTAGATGGCCGCCTAGTTAGGGAACACGTCCCTAACCGAGACTCAATTGCGGGGTCTTTAGAGGAATATGAAATACTGTCAGGGATTCGGGAGGTTCCGACATCTGTATTCCCTAACTTTTCCCAACCGGCGATATTCGACAAGCGAACGAGAGACCTGGCAGACGCGATTGCCGCGTCTGGTGAGATCAACCCACTCATCGTCGTGATAGACGACATCGGAGCATACGTCCTAGAGGGCTCAACCCGATATGACGCGCTGCGGATACTGAAGGCAAGGTCCCTTCCGGCGGAGGTGGTTATTGATAGGGAGAAGGTTCCCGAAGCAGACGACGACGACCCGCCCGAGCACAGCGAGAGAGGTGAGCTGATGGCCCACACCCTGGTCAAGATCACTCAGCCCCAGGACACAGCCTTCGAGCGGGGGCAGATTGTCCACCGCGACTACGCCGAGGCCATCAACGCCATCGCCCACGACCAGGGCGATGCCCCGGCCCTCTACCGCGTCCTCCGTGAGGGCGAGGTGCCGAAGATTCGCATCGAGGACCCGGGCGACATCGGCTTCGTGCCCGGCAGCGACCAGCCGGCCTCGGTCTTCGAGGAACTCAGCGTGAGGGCAATGGACGAGTATCGAGTGCCCCCTACGGGCCGTGACCCCGCTGAGTTGATGCTCACGCCGGAGGCAGAGGAACTCTACCAAAAGAGCTACGGCGAGGACGCGATCAGGCAGATTGCCGTTGACGCCGGGGTATCTGAGGACTATGTTGAGAGCCTTCTCGATGTCGGCTACACCTTGAGTGAGATCGCGGAGAAGTTGGCAATGGAAGGGCCGCCCGCGGGCAACCCCGGCGACCCCCTGATCGCCGCCGACCTCGAGCTAATCCGTGCCGACGCCGTGGGCGAGCTCGCTGCCATCAACCAATATGAGAGGCACATCTTGGCCGTCAACAGCCGCAAGGCCAAGACGGTGCTAGAGCACATCGAGGCCCAAGAGAAAGAGCACCTCGCCGAGCTAAACACCCTCATCGCCAGCATGGACCCGACCCAGGCGGCCAAGTTCGCTGAGAGCGGCATGGCTGGCGGCGGTGATATGCAAGCCCGCGTGGAAGACCTCGAGGCACAGGTGGAGCGACTCGCCGGCCCCCACATCGAGCTGGTGAGGGGCTCGCTCGGCGGCGGCGGCGCTCCCGCAGAAGGGCCGCGCGTTCAACTGGTCGAGGCCGAAGGGCCGCCACCCGGTCAGTCTATTGCTGAGTGGGTTTCGGCGATAGGCGGGTCGCCTGGCTTTGTAGTAGACCCGGGCATTGCCCGCTCGACGCCCTGCATCGGGTATGACCTCGGGCCCGGCCATAAGCCACTGGTCTACAGTAAGGGCATTCGTGGGCCACTCGATGATGAGCAGCAGGCCCTCTACTGTCAGGAAGGGACGGCGCTCAAGGAGATGACCGAGAAGCAACGGCAGCGCATGGAGGCGTTCTCCACCGCCGCCTCGCTCTGCGGACACCAGGCATCCGGCACCGACACCAGGAGCGACCTCGACAACTTCTGGGACTGCATGGGTAAAGAGAGCCGTAAGCTAGGAGTGGAACCATGGTAGCGAGTCCAACCCAGGAAGTGGTGCAAGTATCCGACGAGTTCGCCGGCATCCTTGACGACATCATCAATGCCAACCGCTACCACCCCGACGAGGCCATGCGCTACATGCTGGCCAACATCCCGATCTACGCGCAGTGGGCGCCAACCGACGAGCAGCGTCGGGCCGGCGGCTGCCGCACCTGCACCTACCTCGGGCTGTGGGCGAGCCAGTGGCAGGGCTATCCGGCCACCAAGCACGGCACCATCTGGCTCTTCGAGCAGGGGATCAGGGCACAGGGCGGCGATCTCTATGACCAGACTGCCTACGTGTTGGCCCACGAGATGGATCACGCCCTACAACGCGACCATATCCTTGAATCTCTACACCCATCGGTGAAGGAACGACGTGCTGGAATCAGAGTTGCCCCCTGCCTCAACGGACGACCCTGCCGGTAACTCGCTAGCCGAAGGCGCTCGGCGCCTGATGATGGTGCAGCTCGAGATCGAGGCCAAGGGCTACACGCCGGGACTGGCGCGGGCCGCGGTGCAGCGGGCGTGGGGGTCGGCTGAGTTCAAGACCAGGGATATTTCGGGGCCTATACGGGAGCAGGCATTTCTTGATATACTGACGGCAGAGCTCCGACGAGCTGAGACCTGGGTGCAGCAGGAGATGAAGAATGCTGAAGGCCCAGTTTCAGATAAAGTCTAGGCGAGAAAGGAGGTGATTCACAGTGGCGACTTTGGCAAGTGCGAAGGAAAAGTATGCGCGGAGGATGGCGGGAGCGGCTGCGGCCTACAATGCGGCGAAGCCTCGGATGACGAGCAACTACGCGGCTGGCGTGGCTCGGTTCCTGGGTAGTCCCCCGGCGGCTCACATCGTTGCGGCCTACAATGCTGGCGTCAATGCGGCCCAGTATCGTGGCGGCGATCCCGAGAAGTGGGCACGGAACTACCAGGCCAAAATGACGCAAGGCTAGGCACAACCTAGCCCGCGCTTCACATAACAGATAAACCAGCGCCCCGAATCGGGGCGCTGATGCGTTGTGGGGGCGGCGGCTTGCTACCTTAGACCCGCCATAATGATGAGGGGCAGGGCATCATATTCTGCCTTGTCTTCGCGCCATACCTGGCGGGCCTCGTTGATCTCCTCCTCCAATCTCTCCAGATAGGATAACCTGTCTGTGTTTTTGTCTGTAAAATAGTCGGGGAAATGCCGCCTACTAGAGAGAAGCCTCCCCTTCTCTTCTACGTCCGCTCTGTCCATGCGAGGAATTGTCTCCCCATTCCAGAACTTGGCGCGAGCCAGAATACCATTGTCGTTCCTTCCGATAATCCACCAGACAGTATCTCGGTCGTTTACCCTGCCCATAGGCTCTAACGATTCGTAGTCTATTATGTCGAGCTGTCGGAATACGGACAGCGTTATCTGCCGCGACCCGACCATTAGGACGCGAACTTCGGCAGTTAGCACCTCCACGGTAGCCGTTCGGGGGTGCTCTCCTTGTGTACCAGTCATCACCATCTACTCCTTCCTTCGTCGTCGGTCGGCGCCGGCCAGGGCAATCACCCCACACATACCCTCAATCCGGCTGGTGATGCGCTGTCCAGAGACATCGTAGAAGCCCGCAAGCTCGGCCGTGGTCAGATTCGACGTGAAGATCGTCGTGATCCGGTCCCTGTTGGCCTCGCGCTGGTAGACCAGCCGGAAGAGCGCCTCTTGTGCCCATGGTGTCGGCTTCTCGGCTCCAATGTCGTCGAGCACCAGGAACGGTATCGCGGCGAAGCGGTCAAGGACCTCAGCCGCCACCTCTTTCGTCTCGGGGTTGAAGGCCGCCCGTACTCGATCAAGCAAGGTCGCCACCAGCACTGCTTGTCCATCTAACTCCTCACCGAACTCACGCAGTATCGCCATCGCTAAGTGGGTCTTGCCAACACCGTTGGGGCCGCAAATGTAGAGGCCGCGGCCGGCGTTGACAGCGCCGGCCACCTGCTGCCGGATAGAGCGGGCGAAGTCGGTCAGCCGCGCCGACTTGTACCCCCGCCACCAGATTTGCTCCCACAGCTCTGCCCGGCGCTGGACACGGGAGCATTCACACTCGATGGGGTGCCCGAAGTCAGGGTGATCCAGAGATAAATCATCCCGCAGAAAACCAGCCCCAGCACAAAGCGGGCAATCATTCAGGATCGAGCTCATCGACATTGAAGACGGGGATACCGGCAAACCTGTCGGCTTCGGCGGTGCTTCTCTTGCCGCCTCGATTACCGGCCGTGTGATTCTTGTCAGGTCGCCCATTGTCCTTGCCCTCCGTCAACCATCGTTCCACGATGCGCTTCACATAGGCCAGCGACCGAGCATTATGCTCCACCGCTATCTCGATGGCCTCGACTAACCATTCCGGCGGTGCGTGCTGCCCGTTCATTAGATCGCGCAGTTGGTCGCCTATGTGAGGCGTCAAGTTCCCGATGTTATTCTCGTAAGCTTGAAAGGCAGCAGCAGCCGGATCCCTACTACCTACTACCCACTCCCTACTACCTAAAGTACTACTACCTACTACCCACTCCCTACTACCTAGGGGAACTGGTGTCTCACTGGTGGGTGAGTCGTCAACCACCGCTACCCCACTAAGGGGCCACTGGTGCTCTATTGTCGAAAGGGGCGGCTTGGCGAAGCGAAACTCGCTCGGCTTCTTGATCCTCTGGTGCCTGGGGAAGTTGACTAAAAAGGCGAACGATCTGCCGTCGTTGGAGAATCGGATGAACTTGCCCAGGCTTTCCAATCCATCGAGCCATGAGCATAACTCCTCGAGGGGTATCGTGTCGTAAGGAAAGAGTTGGGCCTTTAGGCGTTCCGGCCGGTACTCGAATACGCCGCCGTCGTCGGCAACATTCCACAGGGCGATGTAGAGAAGGCGGGCGTCTCGGGGTAGCCTAGCGAGGTCCTCGTCCACCCAGAACTGCGGCTTGATCGTCCGGTTCCTCATAGGCCACCTCTGCCCCTTTGGGCTTTGCGAGTCGCTCGACCTCTGAGCGCAAGAAAAGCGGGCGGTTCCCGAAGTAGATTGGATGCAGCTCGTCGCGCTTCATCATTCGCCAAATGCGGACACGGCTACAGGCAAGGATGGCCCGTGCCTCTTCTGTGGTCAGGAGACCATCGCTGTGGAGTGTCGGGCGGACGGCTACAGTAGACACCGTAATAGGATATTACACCCCCTTTTGGGCTTTGTCAAGTGGGTGCCCATATCGTATTACACCCCTGCTTGACGGGCGGAACGGCAAGTGCTACAACTGTTGGCAGGGGGTGTAAAGATGATGACGCCGTGGTTTGCTGGTATGGTCCTCATTCCAATCCTCGTCACGCTGATGCTCTTAGATGGAATCATCACCCATGTTGGCCTGTCGCTCGGTGGCATAGCTGAACTGAACTCCGTAATGGGGCTATTCTATGGGTGGAATCTCTGGCTTGGGGATGTGGCTAAAGTCGTCGGGTCGGCTGTAGTTGTAGGAGCTATTGCGATGGCTTTCCGGCGAGCGTCTCCGGCGGTAGCATGGGGGCTGGTGTTTGGATTGTCGGGCGGGGTCGGCGTTTACTCTGCCGTGGTCGCCTGGAACATAAACGTACTGGTGCTCAGGCTCGTCTAGCCGGCAGCCGCATGGCCTCTGTCTGGTCCCGGGTGCCGCACACCAGGCAGTCGGCCAGGTCGGGGCAATCCGGCCGCACTTCGCAGACCCCCTTTAGGGCCTCGATGCCCACTCGCCCACGAATACATAACGACCCACCTTCACACACACCTAAGCCCCGCTGCGTCCACCACTTCGTCGCCTCAGCGTCAAGTGGATGGACATAAACTGTCTGGACATTACGCGCCAGGAAGTCGCGGCTGGCGGCAGCGAGTAGTCCTGTGCCGATCCCCCGTAGTTGGCCGGCGCCGGGCGATCCCGGTAGCTGCTCGGGGTCTATGGCTTGAAGGTTGAGGTAGGCTATGGGCCCGACTACCGTGTATTCCGTCAGACCCAGTATCCGGCCGGTGTCATCCTGGGCAACAATAAGGCAGCACTTACCAGTCCTCAGCGTCTCCCCGGCGTGGGCCAGGCATTCCTCGACGAATAGGGCGCGACGAGCCACAGGTCCACTGAGTCGGCCGGCAATGGCTAGGCGTTGGTATCGCTCTACCGCCGCTCGCCATCGCTTCGCTTCGGTGGCGATGACCCCCATGTTCGCCGGCGTCTTGGCGGGGATGATGAGGCGATAGCCCACTCTCATCCCGCCGGCGGTGATGGCGGTGCCGTGGCCGACGACCTGGCCGGTGATCATTGTAGGCGGACTACTACATCGGCCAGGAGCGCCCCGACGAAGGCAAATGTGCCAGCGGCGACACCATCCCTTGAGACAAAGAATACGATGAGGCCCACGGCGACACCTATCATCACGTCAAAGACGAACCGATTGAGGCTAAACATCTCGAATCGCCTCCCACATCGCATCACTGAGCGTATCCCAACGCCAGGCCGAAAACCCGCCATAGGCGCCCTTGCATATCTGCGCCTCGACCAACAGATTCTCGGCCGTCTGGTCGCCGTAAGCCTGGAGGACTGGCAGGATGGCCGGTGTCTGAATTGACCAGCCGGCTTGCCACCGCTCCCAGATGTCCATGAGACGACTCAGTGGATAGTCGGAGCCCGTGCCGAGTTCCTTCGTATAGAACTGGGGCAGAGCCGCAGCCCCGTATGAGTTGAAGGCGAGGTAGGGCAGGTTTGGGAAGTTGTCGATGACCGGCAACGGCGCGTAGGCGAGGGGCACCCCATTGGGCATCTTATCGAGGATGTTGACCGCTGCGGCGGTGCTGTTGGGTTGGCGGGCGAACTCGGCCTCGATGTCGAATATATGTCCATCGCTGCCAACCCGAATGGCATCGAGGATCGGTACGGTCTCATTGCCAGCGCCGTAGTTATAGGACCAGGAAAAGACCTTCAACCCAAACTCTTTGAGGGCGACGGCCCGACGAAACTGTGTCCAGATGACATTGCCATCGCCGGCCTTGACCGCGACCCAGTCGATGTTGTGCGCCTTCGCCTTCGCTGCGATGGCCTCTAGGTTGCCCCCCTCGGCTTGGTTCAGATACCAGATCCACACGCCTTTGCCGGCGAATGGCGAGGAGGGCTCTACGGTAAAGGGGAGAGGCCGCACTTCCTTCTGATGATGATCTCGATCTCTTTGGCGTGGTCGCGGTGGCGCTGGAGCATGTCGGAGAGCATGTCCGAGCTCACGTCGATGCGGTCGGTGGCAGCCAGGAAGAGGCGGGCTGACTCCCACAGGTAGCCACCGGCGCCAACCCACTGGCTGATCAGGCTATCGAAGTCTTCCTCTGACATGCCTCGGGCGTGGGCCAACTGGAACAGGTTGGTTATCTCATCGTGCCAAGCCATAAGTCCTCCCTATCCGATGATCTGGTAGCCCGGCGGCAGGGGCGCGTCTGCGTCTATCTCCTGCACGTCGCTGACTGTGAGCTCGATCTCTGGCTGCACACCGAGGTATTCGGCCAAGAGGATGCCGGCGCCGATGGCACCCATGGCCAGGCCGAGAAGAAGACTCGTGGAGATGTGTGTAGCCGGCGGTGGTGCGCCCCCGCAGGCCGCCTGGCACTCCGCGAAGGAACCGTAGGGGCCGTTGTCGTCAGCTACGCAATCGCCATTCACGCAACGGTATCGCTGTGGTGGGGCCTGGCACGCCGCCTGGCAGTCGGCCAGCGATGCGTAGGCACCGTTGGCGTCTGGGTAGCAGACCCCATTTGAGCACCTGTAGCGCGTTGGTGGCGGTTCTGTCCCGATGATGGCCGGCACCAGTTGGTCCATGTCGAAGTTGGCCCAAGTTGGCGAAGGGGCGCAGGTGAACACGGTGCCACCGATAACGTATGAATCCTCAGAGAGCTTCTGGTCGTACTGCGCCAACTCGCCTAGATATTGCTCGGCGCTTACACCGCTGGCGATCCAACCAGGGGCACCCCCCTCCACGGCATCACGGCCACATTCGGTTATCACGAATGGCGGATGGTTGCCGCCGAGTATGTTGTGGATACGGCGGTGTCTCAGGGCATTCCATTCGGTGAAGCCCTGATTCCCCCAATACTCATGTACGGCCAGGGCATCGACGCCGGCGAAGCCGTTGGCCTGAATGTAGAGCCAGTCGCCATCCTCGGGATTGCCGGTCGAGAAGCTAAAGCCAGCGACTAGAAGACCATAGCCATGGAGAGCGGCCGTCGCCTCGGCGGTGAAGTTGATGAGTCGGTCGAGCTGAGTGCCCCAGGTGTGGTCGGGCTCGTTGTAGAGCTCGACGTAGGTAGGCCGGAAGCCCCCCAGGGCGGCCATGATCTCGTTGGCCATGTCACCCCCGGGGCGAAAGATGTCTTGGGTCTGGTAGTACTTTCTGAAGATAGTAACGGCCCCCGCCGGCGCTGCCTGAAGGAAGTTGGTGCCGTCCATCTGCTTGACGATGGGGGCGACTCGCGCCCACTCGTATGATGGGCTGCTCTGCAACTGGATGTGGGGGCCGAGCTTGTTCACCGTCTCCCTACTGGTGTCGGCGTCGGCCGCCGGCCGCGGGGCCACAAGCACTTCACGACCTCGATGACCAGGTTCGGGTCGTTGCGGGCCATGCGAGCGACCCTCACGGCGTCGCGGATGTCGGTGGAGTAGCGAACAACCTCGGTGGCGATGAGCTCGGCCATGGCCGGCCCGTAGCCCTCGCGCTTCTCGAGGACGGCGCTTGCCACCGTGACGAACTCCGCCTCAGTGTAGGCGGCGATCTCGAACTTGGCGAAGCGGGACATGAGGGCGCTGTTGATGCGGCGGGAGTCGTTGCCGCCGGCGAACACCCTGCAATCCATCTCCATGCGCTGGCGATCCCCATGGTGAAGCACGGTAACGGTCCCTGTCTCCATGAGGTTCAGTAGGGGCGACTGGTCGATGTCGGCCATCTTGTCGATCTCGTCGATGACGAGGAAGCGCGGGTGCTCTTGAAGAAGTAGCCCGACGAGGCCCGACTTGGTAGTGGTGGAGCCGACGTAGAACTGGGCGCCGGGTAGACGGCCCACGTCTTGCAGCATCAGGGTCTTGGCTGTACCCGGCGGCCCCTCGAGGAGAACATGGACGGGTCGCTCGGCGCCAACGGCGAAGCGGATGAGCTGCTTGATCTTCTCGTGGCCCACCACCAGATTGAAGAGCTCGTCTACTGAGATACGGCTGGCCTCGGGGCCGGCGTCAATGGCCTTGAGTGCGTCTACGGTATCGGCGAGTGATCGCAGGCGGTAGTTGGCAGAGGTGCGGCTCTTGTAGACGCGATCCACGATAGCCGCGGCGATCATCTGGTTGATGACGCCTATCTGACAGTGAACGTCCTGCCACTCCCAGCCGTCATACTGGCCTCGGGGGGGGTGGCGATTCTCCCACTCCACCATGTCGTTCAGGTAGCGCCGCCAGTCGGGGCGGTCTTGGACGAGCCGATAGATGGTGTCCTGGAGCGCGAACTCCTGTGAGAGCATTACACGGTTCGCCTGGAGCCGAAGATGTTGTGGACGGTATCGCTGCCGGCCCCCACGATGAGGCCGGTGATAATCTGACCCGTGTAAGGGGAGCCAACGGGTGCCGGTAGCCCCAGCAGGGCTATGCCATCGACACCGAAGAGAAGACAAAGGGCCACGCCAACGACAGTGGCGGCGGCGACCATCAACCAGCCCGATAGCCAGGCCCCAACGAAACGCTCCGTCACCCACTCGCAAAGCCATGCCAACATCAGAACCGCAGCGAGAGCATCCATGGTAGCCACCTCCGTATTCTTTTCGGTTATCGTAGTCGCGCCGAGGGCAATTGTCAAGATGGATACCGAAGGGCTTGACAACTAGCTCTGTATGGTGTAGCCTATGGGCAACAGTGTGCAAAGGGGGATATGCTACATGATACGGAAGCCACCCACGCGCAGACTCGTAGAGTGCCATTGCCAACGGTGTGGTCATACGTGGTGGCCGCGTGCAGTGGGAAAGGGCCGGCCGCTGGTGTGCCCCAAGTGCAACAGTCCGGCGTGGCGCTGGGCCAAGGAGAGCACGGATGGCCCTCAAGGTCTCTCGTGAGGAGATCGCCACCGGCGCCGACTTCGACGAAGCGTTCTGCCGCCGTCATGTCTGCGGCGAGTGTGGGGCACCGATCACGCAGGCGTGGAAGGACGGCTCTTATTGGATACGTTGCGGCAAAGTTTGGGACCACGACGGCTTCGAGCGGCTGCCGGGCGCAATGGAACTGTGGCGCCGCGGCGAGGGCGGGATGATCGAGTCAACCCGAGGGCCATACGACCCGCACAAGACTCGTAACTGGCGCCGGCCAGGGACGAAGCGAACAATACTGAAGTGAGGACAACACTATGACGCAGCAAGGCACAAGCCTACAGGTCATCGACGAGAAGCAAGCAACTGCCCTTGCCCAGCGCGGCTTCGGCAACGATTGGCGGTCGCTGAGCCCAGTCGAGCAGGCGAAGACCGTGATGCTGGTTCAGCAGGGGTTCAATCCCCTTACCGACCTCTGTGTGTATCGGTCCAAGCCCTACGTAACCGTCGATGGCTGGTACAACGCAGTGCCGCGGGCTGGTCGGAGAGTTGGGCGTATGCTCACCTATCCCATTCGCGCCGAGGAAAGAGAGCTCTACCTGTTGCAGCCCGACGAGGTCGGTTTCGTCTCTCATCTTTACCTCGAGGGGGACAGTCAGCCCTTCTGCTTTGGCATCGGCAAGGCGAGCCGAGAACACCCACTGGCCGAGTCGAAGCGGCAAGGCGCCGGCCCTCAGCCAGAGGAATTACATCCGGCGCGGATAGCCGAAAAGAGAGCCGAGGCTCAGGCGCTACGGAAGGCTATCCGCATGTTGGGGTTTGCGGTGTCTGATGTGGGGACTATGGGCGCGGGCGGCGTCGTGGTAGAGAGCTCAGCTCGCGATGTCACGGACGAAGAGCCAGCAGCGGCGCCCGGGGCGCAAGAAGATGCCGACGAGCATGACGAGATCATAGTGAGGGCGGCTCAAGTTCGCACTCTGGGCGACCTCTACAACTTCGCCATGACAACATTTGGCAAGGATCGCTATCCCGACCGGCTCACCATTCTCAACCGGCTCGGCAAGCGGATGAACGAGATCACGGACGCCGATGCCCCCGACCTGGCGCGGCGGCTGGTGGAGATCACGACTGGGCGGCTGGTGTAGGACGATGGCCAAGCGGCGCCGCGAGGTTTCTGCAAGTGCTAGCGCACCGTCCTGTGCCAACTGTAGGTATCGCGTCGAGATGTCGGCAGATGGCACCTGGAACGGCGATCTCGTGGCACGATGCTTCTATTGGGAGCCGCTGGTCAGTTCTGACTCGTATCTATGGCGGGTGATGCGCAGCGAGCCGTGCGACCACTGGAGAGCACTGCCCGACGACGAGGCCCTCAAGCGCAAGGGCTTGGCGGCGATGACACAGCGCGAGTGGTTGGCTTGGGAACACCGGGCACTGGAGGTGATAGCGCGATGAGCGAGCAACACGAGGCACAGCCCATCTTGGAGTGCGGCAAGTGTGGCCACCAGTGGGTCGAGACAACGATACTACCCATGCGAGTCGAGGCATTCTTGGCGCGAACGAAGGGTTGGGGGGTCTGCCCTAACTGCGCCAACAGCGATACCAAACGGTCGAAGTATCACGTCTACCTGTTGACGGGTGAGAAATACCGCGCGGCGGCCTTGAAGCTGCTCGGACATCGGCAGCGCAATCCATTCGAGATAGCCGATGCCTAACAGAATCAGCGTCGGCGTAGACACCGGCAATAGGATGGGCCTGGCCGCAGTTGATGTCGAGACCGAGAAGGTCCTGTTCTGCGAGGCTGTGAGGGCCAGAGACATCGCCGCCGGCAAGCTCGGCGAGGTGCTGTGCAAAGCCTTTATCCTGGGCGCAGACACCGACGAGCGTGAGCCGATGAAGGTGTGGATCGAAGAGCCCGGCGGCTATGTGATGCAGGGGCACATGACGGAGTACGGCGTCCGACACAAGACCAGCGTGAGGGGAATCTTCATGGTGGGTGTGGCCGCCGGCCGTGCTGCTGAATGGTGTGCTGAGCACGGGGTTCCTCACGAGCTCATCACAGCCGGCGCCGCGAAAGAAGGGCTGATGGGCGACCCAATGGCGTCGAAGGTTGCCGTGAGCCTCTACCTCGAGGCGTTGGGCTACGAGTTGCCGCGGACCAGGCAGGGCACCATTGATCACGAATGTTCGGATGCGCTCTGTGTGGCTATCGCCGGGGCGCGGCTGATGAAAGCGAATGGCCCCGAGCCACGGCCGTAGTTCGGAGCCACTCGCCAACGCAAGGAGGACCAACACGGATACTGTAGCACCCTATCAACAGGCTGTCAATGACCCCTTGGCCGCCCTGCGTCTCGGCGACATGCGGGCGGTGCTGGCGGCGATGGGACCGAAGTCTGTGCACCTGGCTATCACGAGCCCTCCCTTCTATGCCAAGCGCAAATATGCCAACCCCGATGAGCAGACGACGATATGGGGCGATGGATCGGTCTGCGCCCTCGGCCACGAGCCGACGCCCGACCTGTTCGTAGCACACCTCGTCGAGTGCTTCGCTGCTGTGAAAAGAGTCCTAAGGGACGACGGCGTGCTGGTGGTGGAGATCGGCGACTCCTATGGTGCTGGTAGCCGCAAGACAGATAAGCCCCAGGGGTTGCAAGGCAATGATGCTAAAGGCCGCCCCTTGGACTCAAGGATCACAGGCTTCGCGCAGACTCGCATCGGCATACCGGAGCGGTTTGCGTTGGCGATGGCCGCCGACGGCTGGCGCTGGCGCGACTCACTGATCTGGCGGCATACGTCAGCTATGCCGGAGAGCGTGTCGGGTTGGAGCTGGCGGCCGTGCCAGGTGAAAGTAAAGGCTTTCTGGTCTGCTGATAATCCATCCCCAGCAAATGATGGCCCAAGCGGTATCAATTATGGGCGTGGCCCAGGTAATCACATGGCACAGTGGGCCGACTGCCCTGGCTGTCCGAAGTGCGAGCCGAACGGGGGCTACGTGCTACGGCGCGGGCAGTGGCGGGCGACCGTCGCGCACAGCTACGTCTACGTGTTCAGTAAGACGGCGAGCTACTACGGCGACGGCGAGGCGGTGAGACAGCCTTACTCGGCGGCAACAAACTGGGCGGAGATATACGACGGGCACGACACAAAGGATGTAGGCGACAGTGGAGCCGAGCGAGCGGGTGATGTGAAATCTCGGATGCTGAGGAACGGGCCACAAGGGGGCGCCAACCTTCGCTCCGTGCTCGACATCGGCCCGGAGCCGTTCACGCTGGAACTGTGCGCCGCCTGTCGCCACGTCTACAAGGCGAAGCACTTTCGGCGTCTGGAGAAGCACGATGGCAAACGGGTATGCTCCTGTGGCGCGACGGAATGGGTTTCGCATTATGCAACCTACCCGACGAAGCTACCCGAGCTGTTCATCCGCGCCTTCACGTCCGAGGCGGGCTGCTGCCCGAAGTGCGGCGCGCCCTGGGCGCGGGTAATTGAGCGCGGCCCATTGCGAGAAGACCCGCAACGCGAAGGCCGCTCCGTCCGCAATGCAGCTTTCGACGGCGACGGATATTCTGACAATGGCGGAACACTCGGCCTGGTGGCCGAGGCCAAGACCATCGGCTGGCGCGCAACCTGCACCTGTAATGCCCTATATTGTGCTACATGCCAAGATGTGATACTATATAACCATGCAGAACATAGTAAGGCTACCATACCACAAGCGATTTCCACGGACTTGCGAGATTTGCGGAAAGGCATTCCTGGGGAAGAGAGATGCCAGGAGTTGCAGTCCGACATGCAAATCAGTAATTCTAAGACGGAACGGGATGAGGTATCGCCCTCGTCCTCTGCAAACATGCGTGATTTGTCAAGCGCCATTTACGGGACGAGCGCGCAGGAAGACTTGTTCCCCACCTTGCACCAAGAAGCTACGTTCGCAGACAATATCCGAGCGGTTGAAAGCAGGGATTATCAAGCCATTCCCCTGGACGGGCGATGGGACGAAACACCCGAATTGGAAGGGTGGCCGAAGGAAAGCACCGAAGGGTTATATTCAAGTCAGGCGAACGGGGCATCCAATGGCGGACAAGAAGGGTTGGGTGTTGGAACACCGATTGATAATGGCAGAACATTTGGGCAGGATGCTACTTTCAAGCGAGGACGTTCACCACAGGAATGGGATCAGAGACGACAACCGTCTGGAGAACCTTCAGATAGTATCTCATACGGAGCCATACGGAGCTGTGATTTGCCCCCATTGTCAAGCAATCTTCTGGGTTCATTAGCTTGCCCCCATTGTCATGGTATCCTCACTCTGTCTAGTAGCATCATTTTAGACCCGTTCGCGGGCACCGGCTCGACTTTGGTCGCCGCCCAGCGCAACGGGCGCGGCTACATGGGCATCGACTGCTCGCAGGACTACCTCGACCTCTCAGCGGCGCGCCTGGCCGAGACACCGGCGGCGCTGCGATAGCAAGAGAGGGAGCGGTAAACGCTCCCTCTCTTGTATTCCACTTTGCCCCCTAGTACTTCGGCACCAGCCAGACGAGCAGCAATACAAAACTGATCCACGCCAGCGCCACAAAGCCGACGCCGACCACACACCAGAACGCCAGCAGCGCGAGCCGTAGTCCCCTCATGGCCACCGTCCGCACCACACCGACCTTGAGGCTGACCAGCGTGATGATACTCACGACCAGGGTGATGTCCATGTGTTCCAGCATCCAGGACGCGAGGTTGCCCCACGGCAGCAGGATCGTTAGGGGCCACGGCGCTCCATACCAGAGGTAGATTCTCGGCACGAGGTAAAGCAGCGCCAGGGTGCCGACGAAGCTCACGGCCCCGAGGTTGAACAGGATCAGGGCGTAGCGCCCGTTGAGGATGTAGCGGCGCCACCAGGGGCGGTCCGCTATCGGCATCTCGTAGACGAGCTGCTTCGCTGCCTTGGCTTTTGGCGGTGTTTCCGCCGCAACCGCCGCTATTTCCGCCGCAACCGCCGGTTCCACATCCAGCGGGTCGGTGTGGTCGCGGGCCGGCATGAAGACCATCTTGTTATTCTTCTCACGGAAGGCCCGCGACCTGATCCAATGCGCGATCATCGCCTCCTCATCGTCGGCGGTGTAGCCGCAGCCGGGGCAGACGAGAGGGATAGCCTCCTTAGTCGGGCTGGCTTGTAGCATTCAAAAAACCTCCCGCCGCAACTGCTGCCATTCCACCCAGGTCAGTTCAAACGTCATGGGTGCCTCTGGTCCTGCCTCAAGCGGCCCAACCCTATGTTCATAGAGCCATTCCACCAGCTTGCGGGCCTGAGTTTGGGCCGACGCTAAGACTAGCGCCTCCAAGTCTTCTCTGCCTACTGGCCGCCCTGCGTAGAATGACACCAATTCGTCAATGTCCTCATCCGTCAGTCGCCGCTCCATCGCCCCCTCCTCTGAGTTGTAGCGCGGCCATCAGGTCTTCGCGCCGAATCAGCACCTTGGCGAATCGGGTGGGGCCGAGCTTGTAGCCCTTCAGGTGCCCCAGCCGAAACATCTTGTAGATCAGGCCCCGGCTTACCCCCAGCTTGGCCGCGGCCTGCCGGATGGTGTAGAACTCGGGTTCGGTGGTCATCGTGGCGCATCCTTCCATTGATAAAGGTGCTCTACCGTGCCGAGGCACCAACGCAAGGCAAGTTCTTGGCTAATCAGGGTGAGCATCTTGCCGGTGTTCTGCGCGTCGGATTTCTTGACAGTCGCCTCTATTTCGTCGAGTGCGGCTTGTATTTCCTGTTCAGTCCTCATGCGGTTTCCTCCTTTCGATGTTCTACCCGAACGATCCACGTGTTAGGCTCGGACGGGTGTACCTCTATCTCGATGTGTAGTTCGGGGCGCTTGCCCGCGGCGATGAGCTGCCACCGTCCTAGAATGTCGAGGTCTCGCATCTGCCTTCTCCAGTCAACGCTAGCCATGTGGTTGCGCTCCCTGGCCTGGCGGCGCCACGTGCCGCACGGCTACGAAGCCGTCGCGGTCTATTGTCCACGCCTTCATACCACCGCAAGAGCAGCGGAACAGGTCGCAGACTATCTCCTGGAGTTCCTGCTCTACAGCCTCGAAGAACGAAGATGGCAGTCGCTGGAGCTGGCAGCATTCGCCCTGATTGTGGACTGTCATTGCTTCGCCTCTCCTTTCTCGGCCAGAGGTAGTCGAAGATTCCAGGGTGCTCTACCCGACATACTGGGATACATGCCAGCGAGAGCCTCCTCGACCATCCTTTCTGCGATCTCCGAGCTTCCGCAGCCGTGATAGCGCCCGCCGCAGATGCAGCGGCACTTCGGCCCCCTGGCCGTGTGGCAGCGGCTATCGCAGCGCCGGGTACGGCCGCCACTGGTCTCGGACATGATGACGGTCATCCGGCACCCTCTTCCCTCGGTACGAGTGCGTAGCAGCCACAGTGGGGGCACGGAAACTCCCTCACCCGAAGCCCCTTCGGAATCGTGACGGTGTTCTCAGTGGTGCAATTCTCGCATCGCACCATCACTCGGTACGAGTAGTGGCTGTCGAAGTTCTCTGTTGGAGTTGTCATTGTGGCCCCCTTCGGAAGGCCACCTCCAGGGTCTGATCACGTCGCGGCTGGGCGATAGTGACGATGCAGAGCTTTGGTGTCTCCCGGTAGGCGATGGCCTTGTTCCAGCGGCGGTAGGGCCACAGCTTGAAGCAGCGGTGCCAGGCTTCCTTGAAGGCTGCCTTCGACGAGTAGATAGTCATGCGTCCTCCTTCGTTTTACTTTGGCTGCCATCTCCGAGGCCCACCGCAGTCGGCCCCAGAGATGGGGGCCGAAGCCCCCTAGAATGTGTCAACGAAGAAGCTCACATCCCACTCGTTGTCGTCGAGCAGATTGATAAGCCGCTTGGCCTCGGTAGGCGCTTGTACTCGGATGCGACGCCGGATGGCCTCGCGGCGCTCGGGGTCGCTGACGGTGATGCGAGTGGTGTGGGTGAACTCGTCCTCGCCGCATTCGCCGATGATGGCATCGAGGGCATCGTGGCCGAACTCTTGCCGCATCCGGCGAGTTCGCAGGTTGTTGATCGGCGTGAAGTATTTAGCCATCGGTCTCCTCGACCAATCTGATTGTCTTTTGCCCAGACTCTTGCTCCCAGAGAATTACCCCGGGGCGGACCGATTCTTCATCTTGCAAGATGGTGATGGCTTCCACGCGCCGCCCTTGCGCGTCGGTCAGGCCGACCCGGATGTTTACGATGCCGAGGTCTGTCTCGACGTGCAGCAGGTTGTCTCGGCTCCGGCTGGTGTGCCGAATGGTTTTCATTGCTCCTCCTTCCTACCAGTTGATTGTGAGCGAGACGCAGTTATCCTCGTCCCAGGGCAGGCCGTTGAGCCACGCCCGGACTGTAGCCCTAGCGTCGGCGTTGTCATCGTGGATGCCATCGGCCAGCTCCTCGGCGTCTGCCTTGCTGAATGAGCCGTAGGCGTCGCCATCAGAGCAGGCCATCAGCGTAGAGGCCGCCAACTCCGAGAGGAAGTCATAGGCCGGCCCCTGCTCTGGCCGTTTCAGCCACTTTACGTCGTAGACTCCAACATCGTATCCCATGTTTCACCCCCTATCCCTTGCGATCTCTACCAGGGCGGCGCAGACCTCGGCGGTCGGGGCGAGCCCATAGTGTATCGCCACCTGAGCCACCAGGTCGGTATCGTCCGGGCTTTGGACTAACGCACGCAGAGCACCGTCGCCGAGTGGCGACATGGCGATACACTCCCTAGCGAAGACGCGCATCTTCTCGGCCTCAGTCGTCATGCTAACCCTTGCCCTTCTCTCCGAGATAGACTACAACCCGTCCCACCAGCGCCATGCGCTTCATCCGTGCATCTCGAATCGCATCTTCGATAGCTCGTTTGACTGCGCGGATTGTCTCCTCGGTGTCCCCCTTGCCATAGACAACGACATCAATTTCCAGTGGCGCGGTCATGCTAGCCCTCCTTTTTCTCGCCTTTCGATAGCTTCCCCGGCGTCGGCCAATAGCTCAAGTTCGCCGTGCGTGATGATGATGGTCTGGCCGGACGGCGTGAGGCCAGAGTAATCACCATCGGCCCGCCGGTGCCAAATCGTGTGCAGCAGCTCCACCAGATTGACGCGCGTTTCAACTTTCATAGCTTCCCCTTCATCGCTGCGCACCAAGCGAGCATCTCATCGATTCGCGCCTTGTTCGCCGCGTCCTCTCGATCTTGGTACGCCTGTATCGCCGCCATCGCCTTCGCCTCTTTCGCCTTCGCCCGCTTGCTGATTTTCTTGGTCTTACCGCAACCGTCGGCACACTTGCCGTCATCTGTCAGGATAGCAATCCGCTCGCACACCCGACAATATCCTAGCTTCATAGCTTCTCCCCCTAGCTGTAGCTGCCGACCACTCGGCGGCACTTCCGGCACAGCCCGCCGGGGTCTTGGCGGTAAGTCTGGTCAATAAACTTGCCACACCGCTGGCATGGCTTGTTGGGCCATTCTCTTCTCTTCAATTCCCCTTCCCTTCTTAGCACAAAACAATCTGCACGGGCAGTCGTCCTGCCCCACGTTTCTTGTTACAGTGAAGATGAGCTATCCGTAGGTTCTCTTGAGAATGTGCTCCACCAAGCGATAGTGGAACAGTATGGTCCAAACTCAAGTCCTTCTCGGCAACTCGTTTCCCACAGATGGCGCAGAGCATCCGGTCGCGGACTTTGATAGCTTCGATGTCTATCAGGCCGATAGTCGCGCCGCGCTTGAGAGCACGATAGCGACGGGAAAACTCTGCCACAATCTCTCGATTGGCTTGTCGCCAAGTGCGCTCGCAGGCGCGACGTTCCTCTCGATGTGTAGCGCGGTAGGCATGGCCCCAGATTCGGCTATAGGTGCGGCGCTCTTCTCGATGTCCCTCCTCGTAAGCGCGACCTTGTTCAGGGTGCGCTTTACGGTAGGCACGATGATAGTCTGGATGCGCTTGCCGCCAAGCACGTTTGCAGGCAGCCCTCTTCCCTGGGTCTTTGTAGGGCATCACCTAGCTCCTATTACCAGCCGCTTCCCACAGCCCTTGCACGCGTTCGGCTTCGTCATCATCGCTTCTCTCCGCGCTTGTCTTCAACCTCGTAAGGCCAATTCTCAGGCGGCTGCCAGTCTGGGTTGTCGTGCTCATATTCTCGCCCGATGAAGCCACCGATGGCGTTGACGTGGACGCATACCCCGTCCGGTCTGATGTAGATGTAGGTTCGGCCCTTTGTTAGCATCGCTCCTCCTTCTAGCCTTCTGCTATGGTCTGCCCGTTGAGTTCGATACGATAGCCGACATCCCCTTCGCGGATGTTCACCTTGATAACGTTGCCCTTGCCATCCTTGAACGTAGCATCGGCACCGATAAGAGCCTTCCGCTCGAACCACTGAAAGGTGCCAAGAGTTCTGTTGCTCTTGTAGTCCAAACGGACGCTTGCTTTGATTGGCTTCCCGTCGAGTGTGAATCCTGGGTTTGGCATTGTACCCCCTCCTTCGTTATTTGGCCTCCGCCAACAATTCATTGCCCCAACCGGCCCAGCCGTCAGCCCGCCTCCGGGCGAACAACTCTAGGTAATCCGGCCAACTGACGCGCTCAATCATCTCGCGCATCTCCTCCGGCTTAGCCGAATGCTCGTGCCGGAGAGACCAAATCATCGTTCTGCCTTGTGCCCGCTTACCGTCTACTGTCCGATATGGCAACCTCCCTCGGACACCGAATAGACAATGCTCGGTCATCCCGCGAAAATACTGCCCCAACCCCATTCTGTCTTTTACCCAGGTGATAGTGGTGATATACCGGTATCCCCATAGTGCTAACACCCGTAGCCCATCATGTAGGTGATTGTTGGTCGTCCAGATGTAGCAGTGGGAATTGTCATCGGCGATTCGCTTTACCTCATTGCCCATCATGGCAATATCGGTCACAGACATCAGCGGATAGTGGCGGTTGGCCCCCCGCCGGATTCTGCCACCGCCAAACTCAGGCCAGGGCGGGTCGGCGTAGACCGTGTGGAATTGCCCATCGCCGAAGGGAAGGCTAACTGGCATCGAGGATGTCCAGAATCACCCGCGCTTGCTTTAGGGCGTAGGGAACCACGATGTCATCTACATCGGCACCAGCTCGCCGTGCTGCGGCTCTGCCCGTATTCAGAAATGACAGGGCCTTGAGCCTAGCGACCGCGATTGCATAAGCTCGCTCGCCATGCACTCGGATAGTCCGGTCGTCGAATACGACCTCTACCTCTGCGCCGCGTTTGTCGAAGGCGTTGTAGCGGATGACGTTGATATGCTTCAGAACTCTTTGCGCCTGTAGGTCGGTCGGTGTCATCTTGTCCCTCCTTCGATTTTTGGCTTCCGCCTTGCCCGGCCGGAGCCGGGCATTCGGCTGGTGGCCAACCAGCCATCATCAGGACGGCAGATTAGCTATCTTGGTGGGTGTAAAGAACTTGTCCCGCTCCACGATTGGCATACCGCCCGGGTAGACCATCGACTCCAGCTCTGCCAGGCTGAAGTAGCCCCACTCTCGTTCTAGGCCATCCACCAGGCCAAAGAACGTATCCTCGCCGTCAAACTCGACGCCATACCATGTCCAGGACGACATCGGCGTAAAGAACTTGACGACGGCGATCTTGTCCTCAACGGGCGTGCCTTCAATGGCGTAGAGCGGCGGCAGTCGTCGGCGCAATTCCTGGGTTAGCAGTAGGTGTTTTCGTGCTCCGAGTTTTGGCACTGTTCCTTCTCCCTTCGTTTTGCTTTTGGCTTACGCCTAGCTTTCGCTTTCGGCCGGTTGCCGTCCGGCCTCATCGGGGCGCTCTTTTCCCGCTACAGGCTGCACGGCCAGCCTGTTTGTGCTCTCCGTTTTCGGTTTTATGCTCGCCTTCGTCGTCTGATACGTTCGGGCTTTGCGAGCGCCCACTAAGTCGCGGTCCTTGTCGCCTTCCCAATTGAGAGCCTTCCGGCCCGTCCCTAGCGTTGGGGTTGAGAGCAACCGTCTCGCTAGGCTAGTCGTTTTAGAGTGTTGTCGTCCCCACTGCCGCTTGATATGGCGGGCTTTTCCCAAATCGCGGCGCCGCCACTAGGTCGAAGTCCGAAAAGCTGTCGCTCCGCCGTCCGCTTTCGCTCGATAGCCTCTTTGTCCTTTCGCTCGGTGGCCCGTACTGTTGCCGTGCTAGCCGCGCCGTTGTGGGCGGGCTTGTCAACCGGCGTCGCTTGTGGCTCTACGCCAGGTGAAACAGTCAGCAACCGAGCTCTAAAATAGTTGAAACGCCAGTAGGACGGACGCGCCTTGATTCGTTTGCAACGCGCACCCGCGATAATCGTTCTGAGCGCCGGGCAGTAGACGACGCCGAAGCATGTCGGCGCGACGCATCCCACGCAGTCGGCGCGAGCCGGTAGCCGCGGAAGCGTCCGGTCGTCGGCGTCGGCCCAGCATACGTCAACGGTCGTTATCTCGCCGTCCTCTTGCCGGACGGTGTAACGGCGCAAGCCCTGGCCCAGCGGCTTATCGTTCGGCAGTAGCTTGACTAGCTGCCGTTCGGCTGCCGTTAGTGGCCGTGTTCGCCAGGGCTTATCGGTCACTGCCTTTCCCTCTCCTGTTTCTAGCTGCTGCTACCTTATCATACCTTACTACGCTTGTCAAGGGGTTTTGGCATGAGTTTTAGACGAGTTTTAGAAACTCGTTGACGGTGCCATAACGCCGCCCGGCGCGCCACAACGCCGGTCGCGACTGACGCGACCGGCGTTGTGGTAACGCGCGCACGCGCACGCGCACGCGCACGCGCACGACGAAAGCGAAGCCAAAGCAAGTCTTACAACTTGCTTGTGATTATTGGCATAATCATGCTTTGGGCTTTGGCTTTGGCCTGTTTTGCTTTTTTTGAAAAATTGCAAAAATAAAGCAAAATGTGAGCAAAGCGAAAGATGGGGATATGACAAGGGAGAAGCCCCAGAAGCCCATCTACGGGGCTAGAGAAGGGCTAGGAGAGGGGAATTAGGGTCGGGTCTTGGATAATGTCTCGGCGGACCAAACGAGAAGGGCAACAAGGGACAGAAGCCCCGCAATTAGTCCGGCAGCTAAGCCTAAGGCTAATACAACTTGTTCGAGTGGCATTGCCAAGAGGCGTGAGATTAGTATCCATAGGGCAAAGGCCGAACCGGGAAGACAGAGAGCAAAGAACGTTCCCAGCACGATGGCCGCCAGCACTCGCTTCATGGCTTCGCCTCCCACTGCACACAGCCGAAGCTATCCATTGTCTCTAATTGAATATGCTGCTTGCTCTTATTATTGCGGCTGGCTGCCCTGAGCAAGACATTATGACACTCACCAACAGACCGCCAGAGGAGCCATCGCACCCAATACCAACAATCCCGACAGCAATTCACCTTGGCCACTCTCCTCTCACAATCGCCCGATTGCGACCCTCTACGTGGGGCTGCATCCAATCGGTGTGATCGAGCATGTAGTCCTGAAACATGTTGACCCGCCCCTGAATCGACAGGTGGCACCGCTGGCAGAGCACGGCCAGATTCCAGGGCTCGCTGTTGCCGGCTATGATCGCCTCAGCGGTGGCGACGCTAGTGCTGCGACTCATCTAGCCCCGCGCCCTCAACCACCGGACTACCATCTCGGCTGCATCCAAGAGCATAGCGACCGTACAGGCCAGCGCCAATAGGCTAACATACACGAGGCCCCCCGCAACAACACCCAGAACAACAATGGCCGCCAAGAAACATACCTGAGATTCGCTCACTTCTGCACCCCCAGATCGCAGCAGTAGGCGGCATACATCTCGTCGTCGAGCAGCCGGGCGCAGACCGACTCGCCCGGCTCACACAGTAGGCGGTCTGTGTCTTGCCATACCGGGATCGGCGTCGCCGTCGGCCACAGGCATTCGTACCGGCAGACGCATTCGACTACTGGTGTCGCCTGCCACCGAGAGACGGCCGCGCCCAGCAGCATACCGACACCGACTAGCGCCGCGATCAGCGTCAGGCCGACGATGCTTGATTGCCAATCGGGTCTCATAGCACCTCCACCAACTCGAAGCGCACGACGTAGACATCCTCGCCGCTGTCCTTCCACGTATCCCAGAACTCGTCAGCGAAAAATCCCTGTATTACTGTGTCGTGCTTCTCCATCCACGCCAGCCCCTCGGCCACGAAGTCCGCCTCGGGCATCTTTGACGTGTTCTCTAGGTAGGGCACTTCCGTCAGCCGGATCGTCGCCACCCGCTTGCCCTTGTAGCGTGGGCTGCGGTCAAAGGCGGCGACCAACTCGCCCTTTTGGAACTGTCGAGCATAGCGCGGGTTCCACTTCCGCCGTGTGCAGGTCTTCGCGCCGGCCAGCAGCGCCGGGGTCGTCCAGGAGAACGATATGATCTTCATGCCCGCGCATCCTTCGGCGCTCGCTTGGCGCAGCGGGCGCAAAGCGACTTCGTGATCACCTTGCCTGGAAAGGTGTAAAACTCCTTCTCCCAATGCCAACATAGGGACCGGAAGCCGCGGAAGTAGTGGGCGCGCTCCTTGCCATCACTCCAGCCCTCTCGCTTCATGTTGACGTGCTCAGCGCAAAGATTGCCGGTCGCCATCCAGGGCCAGAAGCCGTCGAGTTGGACGGCAGGCTTATCGCAATAGCTACAATGGACGATGTGTTGCCCGCTGCGCCTGGCCTCGGATTCGGGCATCTCTACCCAGACTTGCCCCTCAAGTAGCCAGTCTTCCTTGCTGGGCGCGATGAATACTTGCTGTGCATAAGCGGGTATAGAGCCTCC
>Ga0180732_1000302_pt1 | contig 45241 bp, 56 predicted proteins | sample KR11_01MetaG_FD_148674 | JGI IMG/M metagenome (GOLD analysis project Ga0180732, IMG submission 148674) | Groundwater microbial communities from the Olkiluoto Island deep subsurface site, Finland - KR11_0.1 MetaG | ecosystem: Environmental > Aquatic > Deep subsurface > Groundwater | place...
GAACGCCATATGCCATGGGTGAACCGGAACCGGTTGATACAAATTTTTCTTCCTCTATTAAACCACCGTATGCATCGGTTGAGTATAGTCGATAACCCGTTTTATCAATTCCACCTATAATGAATCCTACTTCAAAACTTTTTGCATTATTTAGAATGTTGGCAACTATATTAGAGATGGCTTTTACTGTAATTGATGCACCGTGCTGATATTTATATGTTGCTGCTTCAAATCGCATCCACTTCACCAATTTTTGGGCGTCTCCAACACTACCAGCCATCGTTAACCCAATATTATCAGTAATTTGGTGTATCTTTTGAGCGTCTTGACTGGCAATAAAATGCCCCATTGTGGCGCGATGTTCACTTGCAAGTATTATACCCTCATTATAAATTAGTCCTATAGTTGTGGTCATAATATATCTTAGTATGCTTTTATAGTATTTATACATATGCTTTTCTGCGAAAAAAATTAAATTTAATCCATGTTATTATAATTCTTATTATATTTCTATTTTGAAAATAAAAAGATATTTTTTCTAAATCTTGTGCAGTATAACCTATGGTACAGGTTCCTTTCCTTTTAACAAAAAATATATGTTTTACACCATCTGACATAATTATTTCTCCAATAATCTCATTTGTGCATCAAAAATTATCAAGGCTTTTTCTGGTTTACTTTTAAGAAATTCTGTATCTCGTCTTGTTATAAGAACAATCCAACTTTTCATCATAGGAAAATCATTTGCCATCGCAAGTATTTCTCCAACACCTTCTATATTTGGTAATGATGCGTTAGGGTCTTTTCCAAATTCTACAATATCTCCAATTTTAAATTTGTTCATTATTTATTTAATAGTTTTATTACTATTTATAGTTATCGATATAGCGATAACTATAAATAGTAGTTTAACTATATAGTAATACTTACAAATAAATTTATAAGTCTATATAAATGAAATTTATATTGTTAGTAATAATTAAAGTGATATCATGGCATTCCGAGCAGTAAAAGAACAAATTAACAAATTCGTAAATGTTTTTACCAAAGCATACGATATTTCCAAAGATACGCGTCTAACAAAAAAGCCATTATATGAAGTATTTTTTAATCAGCGACCTGGAATAAAACATCCGGAAGTTACTCCTACAATCCCACTTTTAAAATATGTCCATGATAATTCCCCAGCAATAAAAATCGCAACCATGAGATTGCGTGAAAGTATTTTTAGACGTGGATTTGAATGGGAACGTAATTTTGAGGCAAAATGTACAGATTGTCTAAAAGAATTCGAGGATATCGTTCGAGTTTGTGATAGTTGTGGATCGACAAACATTGACATACCGAATAAATTGGAAATAAAACGTGCAGAGAAATTTTTTGAAACTTGTAATATTTATGATCCCGCAAAAATGGGTAAAAGAAAATTAATACATCTTTTAAAACAACTTGAAGATGATTTGAATGTGTATGACGATTGTTACCTTGTCGGAATTAAGGAATATTGGCAAAATGCGGATGGGGATATAAAACTCACAACATTACATCAAATTTTGCGGGGAAATCCGGTGACAATGAGATTGGTTGTTGATGAATTAGGTGAACCGGGAGGAAAATGGGCATGTTGTCTTAGACATCGTGATGTTATTGAAGAAATATCTGATGGTAATTTAGAAGAATTACGATGTCCTAAGTGTAATCGAAAATTATACGAGGTACATTATGTATCTGTGGAAGGCGGCGGTGACAACCCTACAGCATATTATATCGGTGATGAAGTCATCCACTGTTGTTATGATGATCAAACAGAAATTCTTACGAAAGATGGATTTAAATTATTTAAGGATTTAAATAATGATGATGTGGTCGCCACTTTAAATAAAGAAAACAATAATTTAGAATATCAAAAACCAACAGAAATACAATCTTATGATTATAATGGAGAAATGTATAATATTAATTCTAGACGTGTTAATTTATGTGTAACACCAAATCATAGAATGTATGTTAAAAAACAACATGGAGATAATTTTGAATTTATAGAAGCACAAAATTTAAATAAACATTCCTATCATTTTAAAAAGGATTGTGAATGGGTGGGAGAAAAACAAGAACATTTCATTTTACCTAATATAGATAAAAAGGATAATTTAGGATTCTTAAATAAAAGATTTGATGATATAAAAATACCCATGAATTTGTGGTTGGAGTTTTTAGGTTATTATTTAAGTGAGGGTAGTTGTAGTTATAGTGCAGGTGGATATCATATTGGTATATCACAAAGTAAAGAAGTGAATCCAGAAAAATATGAAAAAATTAATAATTGTTTAAATCAAATTTCGGCATATTGGTATAAAGATAATGTGGGATTTGGATTATCTAATAAACAATTATTTTTATATCTTGAACAATTTGGTAAAGCAAAAGATAAATTTATACCACGAAATTTATTTAATTTATCAAAAGAACAGTTATTAATATTATTTAATGCACTACTTTTGGGTGACGGAAGAATACATAATGGATATGGATATTATTATAGCTCATCAAAACAAATGGCAAATGATATGTGTGAATTATCTATAAAATGTGGTTATACTTCAAAACTTACATTACGAGTATTGTCGGAAGAAGATAGACATACTCAAATTAAAGGTCGAGATGTATATTTCAGAAATTCACCAATTTGTTATATTGTAAATATATCCGGTATAGATACTATAAAATATTCTGGTGAACCAGGAATTAAAACTAAAGTAATTAATAAATTAAATTACAATGGAAAAGTCTACTGTTGTACCGTACCTAATAGTGTTATAATGGTTAGAAGAAATGGCGTTCATATTTGGTGTGGTAATTCGAAATACTCCCCCAGCAGTCTTTATGGTTTCAGTCCCATCGTTACATTATGGCAGTATACCTTAACGCTAACTAATATGGTTGAGTATATTTACCGATCATACAGCGAAGCCCACCTTCCTAAAGGTGTTCTCGCCATGAAAACATCTAATCCGGATTCAGCGTATGAATTTTGGAAAGATGTGGACGATAAACTTAATAAAGATCCACATTACATACCCAAAATGTTCCTAGAGGGTGAAGGAAATGGTACTGGTTCGGGTATGGAATTCATAAAGTTTATGGATACGCTTGAGGAGATGCAGTATATACCAGTGCGTGATGAAATCCGACGGACTATTGCGTCCATGTATGGTGTTACAAACATATTTATTGGTGATACCGCGGGCGCGGGGGGGTTAAACGCAGATTCAACACAAATTGATATTACAAATATGGCTGCCGAATCAGGAATAGCAGTATATAACGATCATATAATGCCGGAATTGTTGTATTGGTTGAATGTTAATGATTGGAGTTATGTTTTAAGATCGCCATTTGAAGAAAATATGCAGCGTGAATTGAATGAGCAGCAAACAAAAGTCGGTATTGCCCAATCAATGTTGCAAATGGGCTTCAAAGTTGACCTTGGTGAAGAGGATGTGTTCGATTTCAAGTATTCGGGTGAGTCACAAGATCAAAGTGGCGGACAACCTGCCAATCCAGACGGCGGGGTTAATGAACCTGGTGGAGGATTTACATCAAATCCAGAACAAGGTAATGAAAATGACACCTTTAATGATAGTGATATCAAAATGGGCATTCAAAAAGCAAGAATTTATGTAAAACATCCGAAAGAAGCGCCGCAGGGCGCTAAAGTGTTGCGAAGTCCACGAGGATCGTTTTATTATGATACGCAAAAACCTAGTCCCTATCAGGATATGCGGCCAAGAACGGATGAAAATAAGCGAAAACGGATAGAGGCGCTTTTACATAATACCACCGAGCATTATGATAACTTACTTGAAGAATATAAGCAATCAAAAGATATAAATCCGGGTCATGCGATGTCACTTCAGAGTGATTTAAGCGAAACCAGACAACTTATTCAACACTTACATACAAACTATCGAGATATGCTTGGAGACGAGCCAGAAGAAGTGGATAAAGCTGGTGGACGTAGTATAAACATTAACATTACTAAAAAATGTGAACATGATTGGAATAATATGAGTAGTCTGAATGATCACCATCAAAAATGTTCAAAATGTGGTAAGATAAAAATTTATAGAGAAGGAACGCATGATGTTTCACAACGGTGGGAATATAAACAAGGTGTACCAGATAATATTCAGAAGATGGAAGATAAGTTCATTGAGTTAAAAAAAAACCACGATGATGAACTTGAAATTTTAAAGTATGATGGGCAAGAAGCCGACACTTATCAAGTAAAAAAATTCAAAAACGAGTTAAATAAAATTTTTGAAGAAGAAATAGCTAAAATACTTAATAATCCCGTTAAATTTGCGGGTGTCGAGCAGGAACGTTTCGTTAAAAAAGTGTTAGATGACGCCATTTTTAAGATGGAAGCACATACCCGTAGGCATCTTGAGATGTCATATCGCGAAGGACAGAAATATGTGGGGGAACTTGTCGGAAAAGCCATTGATTTTAGTAAAATTGACAAAGCGGCTTTACACGCGATTACATCAAGAAATGTTTTATGGAAATCATACGAAAATTTATCAAAGGCGACTTCAGAAAAATTTAATGAAATAATTAAGCGTAGTTTTACTGATCCTAAAAAGTATTCAATACCTAATATCGTTAAAGATATGCGATCAATTGCAGACCATGAAACTTATAGATTGGAACGTATCGCGCGTACGGAATCCCATGTTGCAGCGATGACTGGAAGAGAGATATCGTTCCAAAAGAGTGATCCAGATGGTGAAAACTTATATAAGTGGGCAATAAAAAGGGACTCTAGAACATCAAGTGCTTGTTTAGACATTGAAAAACAAGTTAATGCTGAAAGTAATGGAAAAGGTGTATCATTACAAAGATTAAAAGATATAATAAAAGAAAATAGTTTACGATATAATGGTCCTAAGTGGGAATATCGGGATTTTCAGCCCCACATCTCATGTAGAAGTGGACTTGTGAGGGCATTTTAAGTTAAAAATGAGTAAAAAATGACGTTTTTAAGTTAAAAATGAGTAAAAAATGACGTTTTTAGCACTAAAATCAGTGTTTTAGCATGTTTTTTAGTGCTATTCCATGCTTATTTTGCAGATGATCAAGCATTAAATCAGCGTCATAACTTAGTGTGGCGTCGCAATGCCGACATGAAATACCGTGAATTCTGCTTGGAAAGTTGGGATCCGGCACTTCCAACTCGATTATTGCAATATGTTCTGGGTTAAATACTCTTCCTACTATTCTATCCATGTTTATATCTCCATTAAAATCATAGTATTTTTATATTTATCTTCAATATTTGTATATAAACTATATTCTGCATACCGTAAGTCGGCATTCCGTAAGTCGGCATTCCGTAAGTCGGCATTCCGTAAGTCGGCATTCCCTAAGTTTGCATACTGTAAGTCGGCATTCCGTAAGTCGGCATTCCGTAAGTCGGCATTCCCTAAGTTTGCATACTGTAAGTCGGCATTCCGTAAGTCGGCATTCCATAAGTTTGCATACTGTAAGTCGGCATTCCGTAAGTCGGCATTCCGTAAGTCGGCATTCCGTAAGTCGGCATTCCGTAAGTCGGCATACTGTAACTTTGCATTCCGTAAGTCGGCATTCCGTAAGTCGGCATTCCATAAGTCGGCATCCCGTAAGTCGGCATACTGTAACTTTGCATTCCGTAAGTTTGCATACTGTAAGTCGGCATTCCGTAAGTCGGCATTCCCTAAGTTTGCATACTGTAAGTCGGCATTAGATAGCATTTTAGTATTAAATTGTAATAATTCTTGATGAGAATTTAAATATGATGATACGGCATCATGTGCAGCAACACATGCAATTTTTTTACCAAATTGTATTTCAACCCAATCGTTCGGATAATTAATATCTTGTGGAAGGTCATCTTTTATTTGATGTGGAAAAATAACTTCAAATTTTAGATGTGGTGTTGTGCCGTATCGTAATCCGTCATCTAACTCATGCAATAATTTATCATGAGATGACTCATGTTGTTTTGCATATACTATCCATTTATTGTTTATTTTTGTTGCAATTACTGCTAATCCTTTACACATATTTACCTCTTAGCTAATTTAATGTTTACAGCAGTATTGGTGCCTGTCGGTTGATTTCCAAGCTTACTAATCGTAAGATGGTTGTGTGTTCTTGTGTGAGTCTTTTTAGTTCTTGATTTTCTATTTGCTTTTGCCATAGTTACATCGCCGCCTTTGCGTCCATAAGAACACGAAGCACTGGATATATATTTTCCTGATAGTTCGTGTTCATTCGCGCAAGTTCTTTTGCTATCTCTAAATTTAGTTCTATCATATTGTACTATTGGTATTAATAGTATTTATAGTTATCGATTTAAAAATGAAATTTATACATGTGATGCCTAAATTGACAATTAAACTTGATAATAATATAAAATTATATGATGCAATTAAAAAAGCGATTGAAAAGAAATTAGATTTAGCATTAAATGATATTGCGGATTATATTGGTACTACTTCAGACTCAAATTTACGAGATGAGGACGGCGCTTTTGATACTGGGTTTTTAGCAAATTCGTTAGTGGTAGACAAGGAACAATTTTTACATAAAGAAGTTGGATATTCTGCGGATTACGCGCCTTATATCGAATGGGGCAGTTCGCCACATTTCCCGCCGGTTACCGCTATTTATGCTTGGTTGTGGCGCAAGAAAACAGACTTAAAGTTGACTTATCGCAAGAATAAGACCACCATGTTAAATGGTAAATCTTATAATGCGGATATTTTAGGTATTGCTTGGTCGATTGCTAAAAATATGTCAATAAAGGGCACGGAACCGAAGCCTTTTATGCGGCCAGCATTTAATGAAGGAAAATCCAAAGCGGGGCAATTTATAAAAAAACGAATGAGTAAATAAATTTACTCTTCTTGTACGACATTCATCATTACTTCACAATCACAAAATCCGCCATTATCTTCAAGATATTTTATAGATTTTTTAATATCCATGGACATGAATTTTAATATTTCTTTTACGCCATCTAAGTTACATTTACAATTCCAAGTTGCTTTACCCTTTTTATCTTCTTGATAATCTAATTGCATATCTAATAACATTACAAATAGATCCCACTGTGGATGTCTTTTTGACATTATTGTTGATAATCTTCGTCTTGTCATAGTATATACCTAATTGTTTTATTACTATATATAGTTTTCTACTATTAAATTTATTATAGTTTATAAATGAAATTGATAATGATAGATACAATTAAATACTTTAAAATTAATATGGTACTTATTTATGGTTGAATGTCAAATTTGTTATAAGAAATTACAAGCGATAACTTATAGTCATTTAAAAATTCATAATATTTCTTTTCAAGAATATATAAAAATATTTCCTGATGCCATAACTATAGATGATGCTATTAGAAAAAAGCAATCTGATAAAAAAATTGGTAAAGCACCGTGGAATAAAGGTATTAAATGTCCGCAATTTGCGGGAGATAATAACCCATCTAAACGATCCGAAGTCAGATTAAAGATATCAGAATCATTAAAAAATTCAGAAAAACATAAAGCGTCTGTGACTTCTGATCAATGGAAAGAAAGACAGAAGGAATGCCGTAAGGATAGGAAACTTACTGAAGAACATAAAGCAAATATTGGTATTGGATTAAAGGCTTCAGAAAAATATCAAAAAGTTATACATTCTAAAGAACATAGTAAAAAAATGTCGGGAAAGAATAGTCCTACATATGGTGTTACACCTTCGGCAGCATCGAGTCATGGAAAATGGTGTTATTATAATTCACCACTACAAGGTAAAATACACCTAAGGAGTTCGTACGAATTAGCATATGCAAAATATTTAGATGAAAATAATATCCCTTGGTTATATGAAATAAAAACTTTTGATTTATATGATACTACTTATACTCCTGATTTTTTCTTACCTGTAACTGAACAATTTATTGAAATAAAAGGATATATGCGTCCAAAAGCGCAAGATAAAATAAATAAATTTTTAAATATGTATGTTTGTAATTTTCAAATATTATATAAAGCAGATTTAGTTAAATTAGGTGTTGAATTATGAATAATCTTATTATTAAAGGATCGATTGATACAATTAATAAAGAAGAGCGTATCTTTTCTGGGTGGGGATCCATACAAATTATTGACAGACAGGGAGATTTTATAAATATAGATGAGTTTAAACCTGTAATTCAAAGATTATTAGCAATGGGTCATAAAATTCCTATACAGGATTCCCATTCCAATCATAATTGTGGGGAAATTATAAAGATAGAATTTTTAAATACTACTGAGGGTCAACCCGGAATATACCTTACATCTAAAATATATTCCAGATTTCCAAGTGATGATGATATTTGGAATGCAATTAAGTCAGGGGAATATTCCGGTTACAGCCTTGGAGGAAAAGCAGGAAATAAGACACCCGTATGTGATCAAAATGGATGTTATAATCTGTTGACCGATATTGAAATTTGGGAATTTTCTATAGTTTCCACACCGGCTAATCCTGGCGCTTTAATTACGCAAGTCAACAAATTAGCTAAAGGACTTAAAGTTCAGAAAGCCAGAGTTTATGTTAAATATCCTGCGGATGCGCCGCAAGGTTCCGGTAAGGCATTAATTAAAGCAATTCCAATTACCAAATACGTACATCAATGTGGAGATAAATTTTGTGTTTATTCTGAAGCGGGTAAAAAATTAGGAACACATCCAACTAAAGATGACGCCAATAAACAACTTTATGCAATTGAAATTAATAAATATGTAACATACCGTGGTGGATTATTAATTGATCATGATACGGAAGAATCTGTTGCACCCGATGGTTCTAGAAAACCGTTAACAGCAAAAGAACATGTTGAGATGGTTCGAATTGAAGAAAAATTAGATAATAAAAAAGTTCAAAAAGCGAGAGTGTATGTAAAAAACCCATCTGAAGCTCCGAGCGGGCTTCAAATACATGTCGGTCCTGAGGGTGGTAAGTATTATGAAACTGAGGAATTGGGTGGCAAACAACGTCAAAAAGTTGAGCATGAGCAGCGAGCACCTAAAGTAGATATAAAACCCATTCGTGAAGTTGTTGGTGAACAATTATACGATCATAGTGTTGGATATAATAAAGAAATTTTACCATTACTTGAAACTTATGGAAAAATAGCAACCGGTAAAGCTTCAGATAATGAGGTTAATGAAGTTGCGGAAGTAATAAAACGTAGATTACCTAATGTTCTTGTTTTTTATGAGGGTGTTGTTAATAGTGATGTTGAATCCGCATATTCTACTGGTAATGTTATAGACGCACATCAAAAAGTAATTGACGCACTTAAAGACGTTCAAAATAAACTTAATACAGCTAAAGATCGTAAAGACAAAATTATAGCAATAGATAATTTTATGCAGACCGCGCATACTAGTGGCGATAATGTTGTTAGACGATTATGGAATCGACCGTCATATACTGGAGATGTTGCATCGAAATATTTACAATATTTACGCGAAACTACGGGTAAAAAAGAAACCGAAACACCAAAAGTTACGTCACAACCCGCAAAACACATTGAAATTATAGATGTTGATCCTAGTGAATTCGAAGCCGTTAAAAGCCATGTGCCGGAAGGATTAAAACCATTCTTATCATCATATACCCCAGCAGAAATGAAGAGTATGGGTGTAAAAACTTTTTTAACTAAAAATAAATTAGCTGGTGCAGCATTAAACGGAGATGAAATTATAAATGTCTTTTCATTAAGTGCCGGTGAGGGCAAAAAAGCATTACTTGAAGCTATTACGCGGGGTGGTAGACGATTAGATTGTTTTGATAAATTACCTGGACAAGATCATGGACTTCCAGAATACTATGCAAAATTTGGATTCAAAGAAGTACGAAGAGAAAAGAATTGGACACCCGGCGGACCAGATGTGGTGTATATGTCTTTATAAGCAAAGATATATATACTATTAAACTAATATAGAGAGAAGAAAATATGAGTTATACACAAGAAGCTTTAGACCAACACCTTGAACTTATGGGTGATCCAAGCACCGAGGAGATTGCTTGGCTTCAGTCTATCATATCAATTAAGAAGGCGCGAGTTTACGTAAAGAATCCTGCTGATGCACCACTGGGCGCAAGACTTCAAGAGGGCGCGCATGGCGGGCATTATTATGAAACTGAAGTGCGACAACCAGCTCAACAAGAAGCACCGAAAGAAAAACGAAGTTTAGATGCACTTAATCCCCGAATTTATGATAATTATGATAAGTTATTACACTTTGAGACCGGCAAAGAAGTATTAGTGCCATATATGCATAATACTGAAAAAGCGCCAGATATGGGTGGTAGATTCGGACAAGATATTGAACCGCAAGGTAAATATGTTATTCTTGATGAAATGGGTATGAATGAAACTGTGGTGCCGCCAGGATGGAAGAAATCAGCACAAATTTTATACAATCCTTTAGTTTTAGATTGGAAGGATTGGAAACAACGTCTATCCAGTTTTTATGGTAATTTAACTGGTAAAAATTTAAGTGATGCACTTAAAGCGGAGGGATTTGATGGTATAGTCACTATTGATGGACAGAATGTATCTGAGATAGTTTTATTAAAACCCAGAATTGAATCCTATGAAGAATTAAAAGCGACACCTTATTATAAAGGTTCGACAGAAATACAAAATGATATTACAAAATTATCTGACAAATATGATGTTTTTGATGTGAATGCGGCACGGATATTAGTTAGTGTTAATGATCTACCAACAGATATTGGTAATAAGGTTTTAGAGTGTGCCGATTCATTTAAATTTTCATCTTTAAAAAGCGACAAACCAGTAATAAAATTCTTAGGTAAAACTTACATTAAGGAATTTAATTGGCAAGATCGTGACGGTAAAGAGCATACTTCATCTTATGGTGGCACCGCTAATTATGTTTCAAATGAAATACACATTTATGATGATTATGAAATGGAGGGAATTCTACACCATGAAGTCGGCCATTTTGTTTATAAGCGAATAATGAGCAGTGTTGATGCAATACCCGATCCATCAATTAAAAGTATTGTGGATATTGATAGTGTGGACGACTATCGTAAAATGGTCGAAATACTTAAAAATCATAATGTACTAATTAGTTCTGAAAATATAGAAAAAATATTAGATGATATTAATTATGTGCGTGAATTAGGTCTTATGGAAGATATGCATACAAATAATTTAACGTATTATGATAAGGGATATGGTGCATTATACGGTATATTACATCGATTAAAAGAAAACCGCGCTTTAGATATAACCCCGTTTGAGGAAAAACAATGGAAAAAATATCGGACATTAATGAAGCAAGAATTAAAATCTAACAACCTTCGTAATGAGTGGTATGATATCTGGAAAACCGAGGGATATTCTATTAAAGAATATGCAAATAGAAATAATAGTGAAACTTTTGCTGAATTCTATCAAACGGTTGATCGAATTTTAAGATACAGTGAAGATTCGAAACGGGTTAAGTTAATTCAATTAGCTGCAAACCATCCATTAAAATGGGCGTTTTTTAAGAAACATGTTGTTGGAAAGTGGTTGAAATGAAGATAGAAAGGTTTATAACGGCTGAAGGCGTAATAACTACTGATATTAAAGAGGCAAAATTTCTAAAAATTATGTCATTTGATGATGAGACCGGAGATATTCTAAGAAGCTGGACTATTGAGATACATCCGGATAATATTAAAAAGTCTTTAGTACATCTTGATTTATCACATCATGATATACAAGTTTTAGGTTATTTCCGAAATGGTGACATTACCATAGATAATGATAAAATGTCTTCTTCAGGTATGGTTGATTCGTTGTGGCGATTGGAACAATTAAACTTAATTGATGGCCATACAGATAAATATAAAACTGTATATCATATAAATCGTAATGGAACTAAGGTTTTGCGTGAAATATGATACACAAAGCTAAAGTTTATGTGAAAAATCCTTCTGATGCACCAAGTGGGGTAAAAGTTGAGGAGGGTCCGCAGGGTGGTTATTATTATGAAAGTGGACAACAACATATAGAATCTGAACCACAGAGAGAAATTGGATCGAAAGAATATCTACCGAAATTAAATCAATATATTGAAAATAATTTAAAAACTTCAGAAGGTATACAAAAACTAAAATCGCTTAATTTAGAAAATACACTTGAAGGAATAAAATTAAATACCAATTTTGCAAATTTAATGATTGAAGATCAAAATAGTTTAATAAGATGGAATGCCGCTCATCGATGTGATATGGAACATTTATATAAATTGATTAATGATAAACATCGAATAATAAGAGCAATGATCGCGAAAAGAATAGATCAAAATGGCTTGCATATAATGGTACATAATGAGGATAGTCCTTATGTTAGGGAGTTAATTACAAAAAGAATAGATTTAGTTGGTTTGGAATATATAATAGATAACCGTCGGGATGATGCTAATAGTTATAAAATTGCATTGGATAGATTACCATATATTCGATTTTTGACACCTATTATTGATAATTTTCAAAAAACCGGACAAATTGTTTTAAATGAACAATTTAAAAATTATGTTAATGACATAATGAAAAATGATATGGGTAGTAAAATTGTAATAGAGGCAACAAATGAGTTTTATAATATGCTTTATGATGGTAAATTTGATGAATTTCATACGGAGTCTAAGAGTGATTGGGAACAATCAAGTTCATCTGATTTAGCATTATTATTAAAAGATTCGATTAAAAGACAATTTGGCGGTGAAATTAGATATCATGATGCAGTAAATGATATAGATACAAAACTTCAAGAATTACACGGTAAATATCCGCAAGAATTAGTTGATAATTATGTTAAAATACAAAAACAATTAACAAGATCATTTTTAGATGTTATGTTTCCAAATACTAATGAAATTACTATATATCGTGGCACAGAAAAAAGAGAGGTGGAAAATATAAAATCGGATTTAATGAGAAATTTAATACAAACTTGTTTAGTAAAATCAAATTCATTAAGTTCATGGACATTAAAAAATACCGTTGCAGAAAAGTTTGCAGGATTTGAAATTGGTTCTAAATCAGGTATAGTATTAAAATCTACAATTCCTAAAGATGATATTTGGTCAACATTTATGTCACATGCATATATGGGATATGAAAGAGAAATTTTAGTAATAGGTAAAGATCGTGTTGTTGATTTATATACCGGGGGTTTTGCATGAAAACGATAGTTTTAGATATTGGTGATGAAAGTGCAGATTGGATTAAATCATTCAATACACGAATTAAAAAAGCTAAAGTTTATGTAAAGAATCCTGCTGAAGCACCGCCGGGCGTCAAACTACAAGAGGGTAAACGCGGCGGCCAGTATTATATGAGCGATGACATTGAGAGATCAAAACCTACCGCGTCAAAAACACAAAATATAAAAACAATAAATATAGATTCCCCAGAATTTTTAAAAATAATGCCAATGATGGATGATGAAGATATTAAAAAAGCGACGCCAATATCATCTGTTTATATTGAAAAACTTATTAAAGATCGTAAAATTGATTTAAGTGGTGCCACACTTAATTTATTACCGTTAAATATGCTGGATGCGTTTGCATTTGTTAGTTCAAGAGATCCCACTAATATTTATTTACCTGCTGCGGATGATTTTGAAATTAATAAATGGAATAATGAAACAAAAGAAGCTTTATTAGCGGCATCATATTCTGAAGATGAATTAGATTTTGGGATTGAGGATAAGCGTGCTACAACCATAATTCATGAAGTTGGTCACACCAAGGTCCATAAATTTATAAATCTTAAAGATATTAAAAATCAAGAAGATTTTCAACAAATTGAATTTAACAAATTTATAGAATATGCGACCTATTTACACGATCATTATGGTACTGATTTTAATTTAGTACATGAAAAGCTCGATGAAATTTTAGCGGAAGATTATCGACAATTAATTGGTGGAAGTCAGGCGAAAATACCGAATAGATATTTGTTCCCGGTGGATACTATTAATTCAGCAAACTATAAATATAAAGAAGGACGTTTAAACATATTAAGGAAAATGGGTGTGTTCTAATGCAGACCAAACTATCATACGGCCGTGACGACATTAAAATAATAAATGATTTTATGGGTAAATTTTTTGATGATATTCAAAAAGCGAAGGTTTATGTAAAAAATCCACAACAGGCACCGCAAGGAACTAAAGTTAGTCGTGGTAAGCATGGTGGATTATTTTATGAAACTGGTGAGCGACAACATTTTGCACAAGAAGTTTCTACAATTGAACAAAATATAAAATCTACTATGAAATTTTCATCCGAAGATGCGAATATGGCAGAAAATCTTATTAGTAAATATAAACCCATCGCAAAAAATGAATTTAAGCGGGTATTAAGTTTAACGGGTGCAAATACATCATATCGCATAAAAAATAAATATTCAATACTTGAAAAGATGAAACGTAAAAATTATAAAATTTCTGATATGCAGGACATATTTGGAATGCGAATTGAAGTGAATGATGTTGCTGGCATATATAATACTGTACAAAAATTAGAAAAAATGTATGGTAATAAAATTATAATTAAGGAAGATTATATTAGTTCACCAAAAGGTGTTTATCGTGCATATCATTTAAATGTGCAATATGAACCGGGAATTTATGGTGAGATACAGATAAGAACGCCGTTAATGGATAAGATTGGTAATGCAAGTCACATACTTTTATATAAAAATACAAAAGAGCTTAACCCGACAATAAAAGCTAATATTGAGGATACTTTAAATATTTATTCAAATATTGCGGTTGGAAAAGCGCGAATGGAAGATTTACGTGAATTACCAGAAACTAAAAAGATATTAGGAGATTTCGGATTATGAATCAAGAATTATACCCAAAAGAAAAAGCATATTCAATAGTTATTATTGATTTATGGGATACAGAAAATTCAGCATATAAAATACTGGAGACAGATGAATTGCAACAAACCGTTCCAGAAATACAGAAAACCTTGAGCGTTGGCGATTATTTAATGGTTTATGATCGCGCCGGAATGACTGTAGAAATATAATTATTATTTTTATACTTATCGTGGATATTATATAATCTATCCACTATAAATGAAATTCATACTTTTAGTGATAATCCTATTATATTTTTATAGGATTATAAATGAAATTTATATTATTAGTAATATAGGAAAAATTTATGATAGAACTTATACTTGCAGAAGATATTATTGGAATCGCAAAAACCGGAGATACTGTGGTGTTAAAGGATGATAACACCTTTGAGATTCAAAAAGCAAAAACTCATGATACTGTTGGTCGTGAATCTGGAAATTTTCCGCCAACAGAACAAGAAGAAAAAGATGTTAAAACATATGCTGATAAGTTGAAAGAAAAAAAGGAAAGTCTTAGCAAAGTGTATGATCCCCGCATTGAGAAATACTTACCTAATGACAAGGTAAAAGCGTGGGCAATATTAGAAAAATTTAACGCAAGCAATACATATTTTGACGCTAATGAAGTATTGAAGGAATTTATAAATAAAGTTGCAACCTGTCCTGATGTTACTGATAAATTTGAAAAAGTTATGGAAGGATGGATGCGCGATGGTGAAGCGGACATATCTGCAATTGAGAAAATTATCGCATCATGTAAAAAAGAAGGCGGAAATGTCGTAGTTGAGGGTGACGATAAACTAGTTAAATCGGAACACACCTGTTCAATTTGCGATGTCGAAAAGGGTGCCGCCAGAAAATTACAAATGCTCGGTTATGAGCGAAGATTAGAAGAGCGTAATAATAGTAAAGCTGAAGCCGATAAAAAGGAAGAAGATTCCGAAGATGTCGAAAAAGCCGAACGAACACCAGAGCAATTAAAAGAAATGGAAGCCGCGCGAAGGCGCCAGCAAGCAGACGATGAAGATACCAAAATAAAACCGATCGGAAAGTCTGAACAACCTATTGGTGCAAAACAAGATCCAAGACAAAAACAATTAGAGGCTGCACGAAAAAAACCGAAAGATGATGAAGATACTAAAATAAAACCTATTGGTAAGTCTGCGGAAATTATTGAAGCAATTACTAAATGGGAAAGACCTGAATATTTGGATGAAACTGATAGGAAAAAACGTAAAGAAGAAATGGAAGAACATCGAAATAAAAATCGCGAAACTGAAAAGTGCGCAAGAAAAAAATAAATTATATTAATAGCCCGTTTGGGTATTAAAACAACTATAGGAGAAAAAATATGGTAGATTTAACAAAATTTTCTAAAGACGATCTAAAAAAGACCGCTGCGGAAATAAATACATACCTTAAGAAGGCTGAAGAAAAGGATTTTGACCCAAACGAGTCAACTCCCGATGCAGCGCATCTTGAGGACAAATTAGGCGGAACGAGTAAAAAAATAGAGGATAAAGGAACTGAAACTAAGAAAGCAGATTTTCCTCCTGAAGCACCAGCACCTAACGGTGACGGTTCAGAAGAAATGACTGCTCCTAGTCAAGGCGATGCGATGTCCCAAATTCTTGCATTACTACAAGAGATTCTTAGCAAGATAGGCGCACCAGCAGCACCACCGATGCCTCCTGCACCAACTGATCAGATTCAGCAATCAGCCGCCGCACCGGCACCAGTTGCAACCCCATCAACATCTTCACCTTCAAAGAGCGACATAAACATAAATGTCACTAAAGCGCAGGTTGAAGAAATATTGAAAGGTATGGGCTTAACTCCTTCACAAGTGACCGCAAAACCTAAAGTGGATAGCGGACACCCAATTGAGAAGGGCGCGAGCGTAACATTTAAAGACATAAGCAAAATGTCATGGGAAGAATTAAATGTGCTTGATTCTCAGAAATCAAATGGTGCGCATTATTAAAATAAAGGAGAAATAAAGAAAAATTATGGCTAGAAACTATGTTAAAACAGTAAAGGACATGGAAGAGTATTATTACGGCCGTGGTCTTGAACTGCAAAAAGCAGATAGCCCAGTGTTATCAACTACCACTGGCGTGTATAATCCGATTTTTGGCGCCAAAGTATTTTAATATAGTGATATAAAAAGGTATAAATATCTTGGATGCATATTAGCTTATAGATGTTTATGATTGTTTCATATAAAAATTCTTGGAAAAAAGGAATAAAAAATTCTGAAGAATCAAATAAAAGAAGAAGTGAAACAGTAAAAAAATTATGGGAAAATCCCGAATATCGGGAAAAACAATCGAAAAGTAAACCAAACCAAATAAAAAACTTAAAGAAAACTCTTGATGAAAATCCTGAAATAAGAAAAATTATGAGCGATAAAAAAATAGGGAAAGATTCTTGGAATAAAGGTAAAATAGGTGTTTATTCTCAAGAAACAATAAAACAAATAAGTGATTCCGTAAAAAAATTACGGGAAAATCCCGAATATCGCGAATATCATGATAAACTATTGAAAGAGGGACGTAAAAAAAATAGACGTATATCTTCAATAGAAAAAATGTTTGCAAAAGAATTAATTAAAAGAAATATAGATTTCTCACAACAAGCTTTTATGCTTGATAAATATGCTGTAGATTTTTTAATTAATGATGATATTGTAATCGAATGTGATGGAGATTATTGGCATAATCTACCGAACATTAAAGAAAAGGATAAAATTAAAGATAAAATTCTTATAGAAAATGGTTTTACAATTTTTCGATTCTGGGAACATGAAATTAAAAAAAGTGTTTCCAATTGCGTTGATAAAATAATCCCATCATTATAAAATATCACTATTTAGACTTGAGTGGAGCCAATTAAACCAAGAGCAGAATATGTTCGCCTTACTTCCAAAAATAGTTTGGGAGAAAAGCGGATGGAGAGTAATAACAAATAGAGCAGCCTTAAGTGGCGGTGGTGTTGGAGAAAACGCAACTTTACCAGACACAATTAAACCTACTTTCCAGGAACTTTCGACAAAACCAAAGATTATTGCACATAGCTTTAACGCTTCTGAAATGGAAACGTTCTTAGGCACAAAGGATGACGGTCTCGGAGATGTCATGAAGGTCATGAGAGAGGAAATGGGCAAACATCATGCTGAAATGATCAATAAGATGCTTTTAGGTGACGTTACAACTGTTGCCGGAAACAACGTCGAATCTGTTGACAGAATGTGTTCAAGTTTGTCTGAAGAGTCTGGATGTTTAACTGCTGGCGATGCAGACATATACGGCATTGACCGATCAGATGCAACCAATTCATGGGCAGACGCATATGTAAATCACAACAGTGGAACCGACAGAACTTTCACAATCGATCAGCTGGATACCGCACTTACAGAGTTAAGAGTTAAGGGCGCTAATCCTAAGATCATCGTGACTGGTTATGATACCATTGAGCGAATACAGCAAGCACTCCAAGCCCAACAGAGATTTATGGGTAGAGAACTTGTCGTTCCGACATACGGTGGTGTAAAAGGTATTCCCGGTGCAGAAGCAGGCTTTAACGTTGCAACATACCAGGGCATTCCTATCATACCATCAAAAGATGTTGTACAGGACACAATAAGCAGAATCTATATCTTGGATACTGACTATCTCGCGTTCAAAGTCGCATTACCGACTATGTACTTTGAGTCCGGTATGTCTAAGAAAGATCCGTTCGGCATCAACTATCTTGGTGATGAAGGTTTGTTTAGAACTATGGGTGAGTTAATCTGTACAAGATTCAACACGCAAGGAAAAATTAGGGACTTGAAGTAAACTTCAAGTTTTATAAGAGGTAAAAAATTATGACAGATGGTACATATACAGAACACTTTAAAAGTGCATCTCCGTTACGTGGCGGATATCCGGCAGCGGCAATGGCTGGCGGAAACTTTGGATCAACCACAATTGGTGATACAATTTCAATATCAACCACGCTCGCAAGTTGCGTAATGTTTTTAACTACGGTTAACGCCATTATGCCAGCATCAGGACCAGTAGTTACTCAAGTGACTACAAGTGGAATGGTAACTTTAACTTTCCCCGCACTTTGCTCAGGTTCTTGGATTGCAATCGGATATTAAGGAGTGAATAACCATGTCAACAAGTGGCAGAGCGGGCTTATTCACTATGGATGATGGTAGGTTTTTTGGTGACCTTCGCGGGACACCATATACCGCCAATAAACGTCAGAAATCCGGCGCATTAAGACTTGAATTCGGTATTCTTAGTCTTGCAACGGACGGGTTAACTTCCGCAAGAGTAAAAACAACTATAAATACTGGAATTACCGCAGTATTAACGCCATCAACAGTACCAACCGCGATAGGTACAAGTGGTGGTTCCTGGATAATTGCCGCAACTGGCGGTTATAATTCAGGATATTTAAATATGGCAATTCTTGCGAATGGACAATTTAGTGGACAAACAAGTGGAATAAACATAAATTACATGATTGTGGGATATTAAGATTGTGTAGTTTATCTGATAGTATAATTTAATTATACTATCAAATTTTTATTTATGCACGAAACTTATGAATAAATTAAAAATGTAAAGTTAAGGTATATAAATAATACGAATTAACTATACATTTAAAATAATACAATTTAGGCCGGTATATTGCGGAAACGCAGTCATGGCTTAGACGTAAATTTTTAGGAGATAATTATGGCATTATGTAGTACAGGAATAACACATTTTACAGTACGGGAACTTCAGCAACCGAGACAAACGGAACAAGTTTTATCATCATCAAAATTAACAAGTGGTGTTTATACTTCACCAATATATGATTCAAGACGATTTAGAGCCGTGCAAGTATATGGGAATATATCGCAAATATCAGGTTCAGCAGGTGTTACTGAAAATGTTGCGTGTGAGGGATCGGTTTATGGTGACACCTTCTGGTGGACTATGAGCGGAACATCACATAATACTGTGGGAACATGGTATGAACGATTCCCCGGTGGAGTTTATACGTATGAATCCTCAGGCGTTATAAATAACTTTACACGATTTAAAATATCAACTAATGCATCAAGTGACGGCGGTATTTGGTCACAAGTTGATGTGGTATTTATGAAATAAAAAATACCTTTTATTTTTTAATCAACAACTATATATAGTAGAATCGCTATATAGTAATTAGATATGATTGATAAATTCCCACCCATTTTTGATATTTGTAATTGTGGTGACTGTAGTGAAATAGTTTGGGGTGGGCGAAAATTTATACATGGACATAATTTTAAAGGTGTAAAACGTTCTGATATAAATTGTCAAAATATTTCTAAAGGTTTGACGGGTAAAAAACAACCATGGAATGCTGGAGAAAATAATCCGGCAAAAAATCCAGAAGTAAGAAAAAAAATATCCGAAACCGCAACAGGTAGAATTGCTTCATTGGAAACTATAGAAAAATTACGTATATCGCATTTAGGTAAAAAACAATCTGAGGAGACTAAATTAAAACGTTCTGTGAATATGCGTGGTAATAAAAATCCCATGTTCGGTAAGGTGCCAAAATTTACGGGTAAACGTTTTTATTATAATTCACCATTACAAGGTGAAGTATGTTTTCGATCATCTTATGAATTAGCTTATGTTAAATATTTGGATGCGAATAAAATATTATGGTATTATGAAATTGAAACTTTTGATTTAGGTGATTCAACATATACGCCGGATTTCTTTTTACCCGCCACGGAACAATTCATAGAAATAAAAGGATATATGAGAAAGAAATCTCAAGAAAAAATTAATAAATTTTTAGATCAATATCCTTGGGATTTAGAAATATTACGAAGAAATGACTTAATTAAATTAGGAATTGAATTATGAAAAAAATAGATTTATTTGAATGGAGATATTAATGCCAGCAGCTTGGGAATTAGGTAGTGAGAATGTAAAAGTAATGATCGGAATGCCCCATAAGGATACGGTTTCCATGGATTGGTGTCTTGGATTCCGAAATCTTCAGGTGAATGTTCCTGCAAGTTTTACGGTATCACGCGGAACTCCTATTGATATGGCAAGAGGGGAAATAGTTCGTAGTGCGTTAGACGCAAAAGCTGAATGGGTTTTCTTCTTAGATACGGATGTTATTTGTCCACCAGATACTATCGCGCGATTAATGTCACACAATTTGCCTATTGTCACGGGTGTTTATTATACGAGAGCGCAACCAATAGAACCCGCAATATGGCATGAAGTTCAACCATCGGGAAAACGAGCAGTTAATTTTGTACCTGGGCAAATGGTTGAAGCCGACTTCATCGGAATGGGATGTTGTCTTATACATACTTCAGTATTCAAGAACTTAAAAAAGCCATATTTCGAATGGACGCTTTCCTTCGAAGATCCTGAAAATATTGGATTAGGCCGTTCTGAAGATTTTGATTTTTGCAAGAAGGCAAGAGATCGAGGTTACCACATCTGGTGTGATACATCCATCCAATGCCGGCATGGAATATCAAACGCATTCACAGAAAATGGTGTAATGCAAATATCCAACATTTAATATTTTTTTAAAAAATTAATAAAGATTTAATATTGATTCGAAGTGTTTTTCGAATGCGTGAGAACGTACACAATAAGTAATATCGTGATCGCAACCGTAATGACCATATCGTTCACAATTTTCGCAAAACTTTTCTGCTTCTTTTTCCCATAGAATATCTATAGGTCTGTTGCCGGGCAAATCACACTCATTTACGCCCGGCGGTAGATTCCAACCGGTCATGGATTATGTACACCCATATGCCGCTTCACTTGAGATGTAAGATTATCAAGTCGCAGAGTCAGAATTCTATTCTTTTCGCGAAGTACGCTTACTTCGATATCCAAATTTTCGATTTCTTCATTCATGATTTCACCTTATATACTTTTCAATATGTAGTTTTCCAGTTTCAGCGTTGATCGATATATCTTTATAGTATGCTGACCAGATTTTTGTCCATCCGCCGTCATATCTTCTGAATTTCTTTAGACTATTTTTACCCAGTTTATATTTCACATCACCGACAATTGTGATGAATGAAACTAACTTAGGTTTAAGCCCTTTTGCGATAAAAAATTCGCGTAACTCCTCCGGTTTCATTTTGACCACTTACTAATTTTTGTTCTCTTTGATTTATGATGTCTTGGAGTCACATAGTCAGTGTGGTGCAATTCATTCATGCGATTCACATGATCTTCAGTATGTATTGATTCACAAGCTTCTTTAAAAGCTTTAGTGGGTTTTCCGAAGTATGGATTTCCTGACATGTTTATTCACTCCTATGGATGATTTCATTGAGTATTGACATAATTTCTTTTTCTTCAGCGTCAGTTATTGGCGCGTTCTGTTTTGCCATTCTCGCTTTGAACTTAGCGAAATATCTGTTCACTATTTCGATTCTTACTGGAAGCGCATTCTTATCGCGAGATTGTGTTGCAATCTGTATAAGTCCACGTATTCCTTTATCTCGACTATATTCTGCTGGCGGTATTTCTATCATGTTTTATCACGCTCAATCCTATATTAGTTTTAATAGTATTTATAGCTATGCCTTATATATTTGATAGAAAAGTATATATACTATGATCACGTATAGAGATAAATGATTTATGATTATTTTGAATGGTTAAAAAATCCTTATAAAATATTTTGTAAATGCGGATGTGGTGGAGAAATTGTTGTAAAATCATATCATAAATATAAAGGAATATCGGAATACATTAGAGGACATAATGTTAAAAGAATTATTGTAATAGGTAAATCATATCAAAAATGGTTAGATGATGGATGTCCTAAATTATATTGTGAATGTTCTTGTAATGGTGAAATTATCATTAAAAAATATCATAAATGGGAGGGTATTCCTAAATTTATTGTGGGACATAGTAAACCTAATCTTGGTAAAAAATTTTCAGAAGAAACTAAACAAAAAATGAGTATTATTAAAATTGGTAGTAGGCATTCGAAAGAAACTAAAAGGAAAATGTCTGAATCTAAACGTGGTGAAAATCATCCTAATTTTGGTAATCATTGGTCAGAAGAAACTAAAATAAAACTATCTGAATCTAAACGTGGTGAAAATAATCCTAATTGGCAGGGTGGAATTACCCATTTACCATATTGTGAGAAATGGACAGAAAAGAAACGAGAAGAAGTACGGGAATATTATAATAGAAAATGTTATATTTGCGGTCGAGATGAAAAAGATAACATAACTAAAACTGGTAAACAATGGAAATTATCAGTACATCATATAGATATGGATAAGGAACAGGGTTGTAATAATAAGAATTGGAAATTAGTTCCATTATGTATGCATTGTCATAATAGTAAGAAAATGGAGATTTTAAATGATAAAAAATAAAAATATTAAAATATGCATGGTGAATCCGGCGAGTACGTTTCTGATAAACAAATTTGTGTTTCCTAACTTAGGTCTTTTAACACTTTCTGCTGTTTTTAAGCAAAATGGATATCAAAATATTGAATTTATTGATGTGGAAAATAATAAAGATTATTCACATATAAAGGCGGATATTTTTATGATTTATTGTGCTTCACCTAATGTAGAATCAGCGAAGGAAATAATGGTTGAATTAAAGAAAAATAATATTTCTTCCAAATTTTGTATCGGTGGTCCGCACGCGACATTGATGCCTCAAGACTTAATGTCTTTTGATGCCATCATTGTGGGCGAGGGTGAACTTGCAAGTTTACAGATATTAAAAGATTATCCAAATATTAAGAAAATTTATAAAGAAAATAGGATAGAAAATTTGGATGATATTCCGTTTCCAGATCGCAGCATACTTGATATAAAAATGTATGCTGAAAATTATAAATTACGTGGAACACCAAGCACTACTATGATTACATCTAGAGGGTGTTCTTGGGGAAAATGTGTTTTTTGCTGTAAATATCAATTACCCGGAAGTAAAGTTAGATATCGTTCAGCGGAAAATGTGATAAAAGAAATAGTGGAAATTAAAGAAAAATATAATATTAATTCATTCGTTTTTTTTGATGATGAGTTCGTAAGTAATAAGCGACGACTTAAAGAATTTTGCGAATTAGTTACACCATTGAATATAAAATGGCGGTGTTTATCGCGAGTGGAAAGTCTTAATAAAAAAATTATATCTATTATGTCTGAAGCCGGATGTATAGAAATTGCCGTTGGAATTGAGAGTGCTGATCCTGAAATATTAAATATTATCGATAAAAATATTGAGATTGAAAATGCTGAAAAAGTTTGTAATATGATTAAATCTGCGGGCATTAATTTAAAAGAATTATTTATAATTGGACTTCCTGGTGAATCACATGAATCATTACAGAAAATGGATGACTTTGTTGAACGAACACAGCCTTTCGATGTTGATTTTACAGTATTATCCGTATTTCCGGGTTCAGATATTTACGAAAATTCAGAAAAATATGATTTAAAATTTAATAAAAAATGTCGATCGCACTATAAGGGAATTCCCGGAGAATATTCACACACAGTTTGTCGGATATCAACATCCAAGTTAACATTTGATGAAATTATTGAGTGGCGAGAAAAATTAGAAAAAAAATATAAACCATATGAAAAATTAATGAAAAAGGAATAATAATGAAAATATCTATCTTATGTACAATCCACCGATGGGGTGGATTAGACATGTTGTTCGCAGGTCTTGAACATCAGACATTTTCTAAAGAAGATTATCAGTTAATATTATGTGATAAATTATATAAAAAGCGTAAAGATTCGGTATGGGTTTGGGCGAAAGATAACGGTATTAACGTCATACACTTCGAACCTAAGAATCAATCTAATTATCATGTTCATAGCAGCGTGCTTAACGAATGCTTAAATAAGGCGTCTGGCGAGATGTGTTTGGTAATTGGAGATTATACTTATATGTTACCACATTGGATGGAAATTCATTATGCATACCATCAATCGGGATATTGCCTATCTGCACCACAAAGAATTTATGGTTTGCCAAAACTATCTAGTAGCTTAGAACATCCGATATCAATATTCTATGATGATTTTAATCCCGATATATTCAAGTTAATGCCGCAGTTTATGTTAGACCCGAAGTTACAATTACCTAACGGATCGATAATAGATCATAAATATTCATATAATAGAAATGATTCTTTTCCGACTAAAATGGCAAGACAAATAAATGGTTGGGATGAAAGTTACAACAACCGTGTTGGTCCAAGCAATAAAGAATTTTATTTAAGATTAATACATGAATGTGGCGCTAAAATTGCTTGTGACGGTAGAGCAGAAATTTATAGAATAATGAGTTATCCCATTCCTCCATTTACTTGTTTTCTTTCTGATGAAACTGACAGTAGTATAAATCATGAACGATATAAACAATTATGTAAAAAATATAATGTGAGTGAATAATGGAAATAATTAAATATTCAAATATGCGAGAATTCGATAATACACTTAGGACGTACTATAATTTAGATGACATAAGAATTATAAATGTCCATCTACATAATAAAGATGCGAGAGAATCATATCACACACATAAAAAAATTACTGAAATTTTACTTGTAATTGAGGGTAATATATGTGTGAAAATAAAACGTAATGGTATAATTAAGGAACACATAATTACCACCGGCAATATTGTAACATTTATGCCTGGAGATATTCATTGTGTGATTGGTGATTATGCCCGAGTTATAGTTTTTAAATATCTTAAAACTAACGAAAATTTATTAGAAACATTTATTAATGATTGGAGCCAAGATTAAAATGTCAGGATTTAAAGAAATTAACGGATACCCGTATATATGGTGTGTTTGGTGTAGAAATTATATAAGAGCAGATATACCGCATAAATGCGCGAATACTGAGGTATTTAAAACCCAGGTAATAAAATGAAAATAATAGATATAATGATGCACAGATTTGAATTTATGATGCGATTTTCAAAAGGGCATGTATTAGATGTTGGTGTGGCTGATTGTGCGCAATGGCGATATCCTATACCGCAGGATAGTATTACAAATCCGCCGAATATAACAAGTTTAACGTTGGTAGATTGTGATCAATGGGCGGGCATTCCGGGTGTAGAATTTATACGATGTTTTGCTGAAGATATCCCTAAACCTGACAAGTCATTTGATACAATAATTTATGGCGACATACTTGAGCATGTTTATGATCCAGATATTGTACTGCAAGAGGGTAAACGTTTAACGCGAGATCGTATTATAATATCTGTTCCTAATGAATGGAAATGGCTTAAAGATAGTCCGTATGTTTTAAGTTTTGAAACGCGCGAAAAACATTTAGAGCGCGGCGGCGATTTACAAAAAATCGGATTTGATTCTACGATAAGACACCCCTCCGGTGCTTGTAGTGATGCGCTGGATGATACTAAATTCGAACACATCCATCATAAAAGATTCTATAATGAAGAAACATTCCAAAAATTAATTACTAAAAATTTTGATAGTAATGAGTGGGAATGGCACACATATAATATACATTATAGTGGACTTAATTTTGTAAATCTTGCTGCGGTAATTTGGAGAAAATAATAAATGAAAATAGTATTTATTAATGCACCATGTCTTGGTATTGATGATGATCGCTTGGAACCTTCTTTAGGTAGTTTATATATTGCATCAACATTAAGAAAAAATGGTTATGATAATATAGAAATGTATGAAATGACAGGATGTAAAACCGAAAAGGATATATATGAAAAAATAAATAATATTCCATTAGCAGATGTATATTCATTTACAACATATTGTACAAATTATAATAATATAAAAAAATGTATAAAATATATTAGAATTAAATCACCAGATTCAATTATTGTTTTAGGCGGGCCAAACGCCAGTGCATTACCGGAATTTACATTTAAAGATTCTGGTTGTGATTATGTCGTTATTGGTGAGGGGGAGGATGCATTTTTAAAAATAATAAATTCTATAAATTATATGGAATTTATACCACTAATAATTAATGGTATTGGCCGGGAAAATATAGATACCCTTCCACTTCCTGGGTGGGATTTAGTTGATTTACATAAATTTAATAGAGTGCTTGATGGTGAGCGCGTAATATCTATATTAAGTTCACGAGGGTGCCCAAATAACTGTACACACTGCAACTCGGTCGTAATGGGTGCGGGGAGAAAAATTAGATATCGTAGTACTGAAAATATTATTGAAGAAATTAAATATTTACAATCTTTAGGATATAATAATTTTAGATTCAATGATGATAACTTTGTATGTCGACCTAATATTAAAGAGTTGACAAATGAATTAAAGAAATTAAATATAAAGTATAGAGCATTTGCACACATTAAAGATTTGACTGATGAAACATGTAAATTATTATCGGAATCAGGTTGTTTACACATATCAATTGGTATAGAATCAATGAATCCGGATAATTTAAAATTTTTAAGAAAAAACACAAATGTTGAAATGGTGGATATAAATCTTAGAAATGTTAAACGTTATAACATGATAAGTCGCGTATATTTCATTGTCGGTCTTATTGCGGATACCGATAAAACAATAGAACAATATATGACCATCGCAAGTCTATTAGATTTTGATGAATTCTCCGCATATCCATTAATATGTTATCCAGGTACCGCTATTTATAATACCCCAGAGAAATTTGGATACAAAATAATAGAAAAAGATTGGACAAAATATTATCAGATTGGTGAGAATCGTGCCACATGTTTTGCATTAGATCATACTAATTTTACCCATAAAGATGTCGAAAAATGGTTGAAATTTACTTATAATATACTTGAGAATAAAGGAAAAATACAGAATGGAAATAGTGTAACAAAATGAAGATCGCAGTAATTACAACAATGCAACACCCGTGTACACCAGAACTTGGTTGGGGGAGCCGAGAAATATATCTGGGATATAGTTGAGTGTTTAAATAAATATGGACATGAAGTAATACTTTTTGCTAAAGAGGGTTCTAAATGTCCAGCTAAAGGAAAACTTATTGTTTGCAGTAGTGAAATAGAAGTGTTAGAAAAACATAAAGATATTTTACATCAAGTGGATATAACCCACGACTGGTCCGCCGTCAAGTCAGTGCATGATTATTGTCAAGATTGGCATTTAAAATCAATAGCAACAAACTTTAATGTACATTTCCTATATCCAACAATACATAAAAATATTGTATGTGTTTCAGATATACATAGATACTTAGGTTTATCTGGTAAAAGTGGATTCGAAGGAACGCCGTGGTATGATCAAGTCGGATATACTGGGCATCTTAAAGATGCAAAACGAGTATATGTCGGAATAAATCTTGATGACTATGATCCTAAATTTGAAAAAGAAGATTATATACTTTATTTTAATAGTTTTGACTATCGTAAGGGCATTACTATTGCGTTAGATTTGGCAAAAAATATGGGATTTAAATTAATTTTAGCGGGCGAAGTTAAAGGACATCCTGAACATATACAAACATTTAATGAACTTAAACCGATGATGGATAAAATGCCTAATGTTTCTTATGAAATTGATGTTACAAATGATCGTAAGATAGAACTTATGCGCAACGCTAAAGCGTTATTATTCCCATCCCTATTTGATCAACCATTTGCCGTGGTAGTAATTGAAGCATTAGCGTGTGGAACGCCAGTAATAGCAACTAATCGCGGTGCTATGCCGGAAATGATCCAACATGGCAAGACGGGATTTTTATGTAATACTATTGATGAAATGGCGAAAGCTATAAATACTATAAACACGTTAAGTGGTGCTGATTGCAGATTTGACATGATTAAAAGATTTGATAGAAATATTATGACTAAGGAATATATAAAACTTTACGAAGCTGTTTTACGCGGAGAAGATTGGTAATGATTAAAAAAATATTTGGTGTGGATTTTAATTCAGAAGGTGGTGCTCTAACTTTAGATGCTGATGAAGTTGAACCTTATGTTGTAAATTCTGATATTAAATTTTCTAAAACTCACGATGATGGTTGGACAATAATTGCTAGCGTTCATGAAGATTGGTATGAATGGATAAATTATTTTGAAGCACAACATCCAATATATGGTAAAGTTTGGGGTGATTTTGAAGATGAAGTTTTTGCTGATAGTGAAGAAGGATTTCAACATTTTTATGAAAATCATCCACCAAAAATTTGGGATTATGGTGATATATAAATGAAAATTTCTATTATTTCAACCACAACTTATCCCACTCCGGTAAATACATACGGTGGGGAAACATTCATTTATAATTTAGCCTGTGGACTACAAAAATTAGGGCATGAAATTACACTTTATGCTGTAAAAAATAATGATATTGAATATCCATTTAAAGTAAATCAACTTCCTAATACATATGGTCGTGCTCAGTGGGGTGCAGAATTTCAAGCGTATATATATTATAAAAAAGATATAATGGATTCGGATGTCATACTCGATATGAGTCATGGAAAAATGGTCGCGCAACAATTACATTCATTTAAAGAAAAAATGGAAGTTGCATGTTACATGATAGGTAATTACTACGCACGACCAATACCACCATTTAATGTCATTGTCAACTCGCGTAATCAATTTGAATCTGGCATACGTGGTGGAACGGGATTTGAAGGCACGCCGTGGGAGAATCAACACGGATCAACCGGCAAAATACCCGCAACATCTAAATATGCTCATCTCGGCGTAGATACCGATTTTTATAAATTCGATGAAGATAAAGAAGATTATTTCCTTTGGTTAGCACGATTTCATCCCACGAAAGGACCAATGATTGCAATTAAATTAGCGATAGAAACTGGCATTAATTTAGTTATGTCTGGCGATATGGTTAGTCATCCAGAACATTATAAACATGGTATGGAATGTTTAGAGATGATCAAAGGGCATGACAATATTAAGTATGTGCCGTTGCCGCAAGATCATACGCATCAACGCGCAAAACTTACGTTAATGCAGAAAGCTAAATGTTATTTATTCCCTGTAGGATTTCACGAATCCTTTGGTTTAACTACCGTGGAAGCGTTATCTTGCGGTACGCCAGTAATAGCATCTAACTTAGGTGCATTACCCGAAATAATTGAAAGTGGTACGAACGGATTTATCGCACGGGATTACGCGCATATGAAAGCGTTTATAAATTCAATTGACATTATTAATCCTAAGGATTGTAGAAAGTCAGTTGAAGATAACTTTAGTGTGGAAAAAATGGCTGAACGATTTGATAAAATATTATTAGAATTACAGGCGGGAAAACAATGGTAGAAAAAATATTAGTAACTGGCGGTGCCGGATTTATCGGAAGCCATCTTATAGATAGACTTGTTGAAAATTATGAAGTATATTCCATGGACAATTCCTTACCCGGATTTGGGAATAAGAGAATTAATCCGTTAGCGCATCAAATAACCGGCGATATCAGACGATATGAAGATATTGAATTCGCGGTAAATAATATTGATATGGTGGTTCATCTTGCAGCTATAAGCCATGTATCAACATGTATAAATAATCCGATACTGGCATTCGATGTTAACGTACAAGGAACCGTCAACTTACTCGAAGCTTGCCGAAAACAAGGTAATATTAAACGCGTTATAGTTGCGGCGAGTGATCATATTTATGGGAAAAAACCCGCGATATTACCCGTGGCTGAGAATGATGATTATAAAGCATTATATGAGTCAGATGTTTACGGAAAGACCAAAGCAATGCAAGCCGTAATCGCAAAAATGTACAATGACTTCTATCATGTACCCACGGTAGTAACGGCGTCAGGCAACGTTTATTCAAGCAGGCAGAGCAAGCCTAACATGATACCAAACTTCATTGATGCTGCACTTAATAACACACCAATTACCATACATGGTAGTGGTGAGCAGACAAGAGATTTATATTATATATCCGATTTAATTAATGGTTATATTAAATGCTTAGAAACACCAAGAATAGAGGGTGAACTTTTTAACCTGGGGAGTGGACGTGACGTTAGTGTAAATGATATCGCCGCTAAAATTATTGAATTAACTGATAGCAATAGTGAAATTATACACATTAAAGATACTACATTTAATGCTATGGATAGGATGAGTTTAGAGATTTATAAAGCGCGATTATTACTAAATTGGAGACCTAAAGTATCACTCGAAGAAGGACTAATGATGACAATTAATGAATGGAGAAAAAAATGAAGATCGGAATATTTGTACCTACAATATATAAATTATCATATCCTTATATTGGATATGGCGGAATCGAACCGATTGCGGGAAATCTTGCAGTAGAACTTGCAGAAATGGGTAATGAAGTTGTGGTTTTCGCGCCAAAAGGATCCACATTAACCGATAAAGTTAAGATCGTGGAAACAGTTGATGCTAACGCAAACTATCACCCCGCACATGAAAAAGCCGCGTGTGAAATTATGATGGAATATCTAAGAAAAAATTTTGTTGATATTATTCATTGCCATTCTCATCAAAAATTTCCGTATATGTATTACAATGAATTAAAATTATTAAATATAAAAGTGTGTTCTACGCTTCACAATCAAGTAAATTTTCAAAATCCACCACCGGGTGTTTCACGCATGAATTTAATAGGAATTTCTAATGCGCATTGTGCTGAAGCAAGTGGCATTTTAGGAATTCATTTAGAATGTGTTTATAATGGTATAGATTTAAATAATTATACCTATAATGAAAAGAAAGGAGATTACTTTTTATTTTTAAGCCGAATCGGGCGCATGAAGGGTTGTCACGAAGCAATACAAGCCTGTAAGGAATCTGGAAATAAACTGCTTGTCGCTGGCGAGGATATATTTGTTAATGATCCATCATATGTTTTATCGATAATGAATTCCTGTGATGGCAAAAATATAAAATATTTGGGTAATATATCTGAAGAAAAGAAGCGAGAACTTCTTGCTAATGCGCGCGCATTAGTCTTACCATTGCTTTGGAATGAACCATTCGGATTGGTCGTAATAGAAGCACTTGCATCAGGAACACCCGTTATAACCGCTCCTCGCGGTGCTATGCCTGAAATTGTACAACATAGAATAAGTGGATTATTTACTATGAATGTGGGCGAAATAAAATCAGCAATGAAAATTGTTGATACCATTAAATCTGAGGATTGCCGAAAACGCGCGGAAGAGTTCTCAATTAGGGTTATGTCTGAGAATTATCTAAAACTTTATGAACGCATCATATCCGGCAATGAATGGTAAATTACCATTCATTTATTCTTTATACCTTATAAATGAAATTTATATTGTTAGTATAAGGAGTATCGATATGTTTAAAGAAATAGTTGAGGCATTGACGGATGATTTTATATCTATAGGAATGACAGCAGCAATAATATATATGGTTGTTACACAAGTAGCAGTGCCAGAATGGTTAATTGCAGCATACGGACTAATACTTGCATTTTATTTTAAGAGGGAGTAATTATGGTAGCAAGTACAGGAATTTATGAGATAACGGGTACCGCAGCGGCACCGGTTTTTACTCAATTAACGAGTTCACGATATAGTTTGTCAGATAGTGTAACTCCGGGTATCGCCAATCCAATTATTATACCAACTGTTGGTGTTAATTATAGTTATTGGAAACATCAAGTATTAAATTTTACTGGTGCATTCACAGCAATTGATAATATTCGATGGTATACTGATGGAACCGTTGGTTGGAATGTTGGCGCAAGTGGTAAATTAATGGTAGCCATGATGAGTGGCGGTGCAGTGGGGGCTCCGGTATCTAATGGATATGTAAATGCATCAGGAAATACCACAACAGGTGTGTGGGCACTTAGTGGACATACCTATTATGCGAATTCTTCAGGAAAAATTGGAAATGCGGGTAGTTTTACAGTATCATTACCACTTACAGTGGATTCAACACAATATTTAGCATCCGGATATTCAAAGGCGTTAGTAACACAAGTTGCTGTGGCGACTGATGCCACACAAGGCACCCAAACACCGGAAACTGTAACATTTATGTATGATGAAAGCTAATGTTAAAATATTTTTGGATTGCGGAATATAAAGATTCCGCATTACCACAATTTGATCCTGAAACCGGCAAAGAAAATTTATTTAAAGAAATAGATCAATCTAAATTAATACGTTTTGGATTATATCCATTTTCAATGGAGTTATGGAATAAAGTTAATGGAAGCATTTTAAGTACTTTACCAAAATTTATTATTAATTTATCGAGTGATGATAAATTAGTATTTAAACGGCGGAATTATATTATAAAATATGGACGTAGTGAAATAAGAAAAATTGAGTATCTTATAGGTACGCAAAATTATGTTTTACATATTGATGAATCTGGAAATGTTGAAATAAAAAAGGAATGATAATGGAAATTGAAAAGAGTATAACCGAACAAGTACAACTACACGGTTATTGATGGTTCTTTAACATATATGGATACGTCTGTGTTTACGAAAGAAGAACATGAAGCGTTAACAGAAGAAGATATTGAAACTCTGATAAGTAAAAAGTTTAATACTTGGAAGAATTATATCAATATTCCGGCTCATATACCAACAATATCTGAAATGCAATCATTGATTATTAAATTAGAAAAAGAAGTTATAGATACTCAAAAACAGATTACAGTCCTAAAAAATAAGGTGAAGTAATATGGCAGATAGATATTGGGTTGGTGGTACGGGAAATTGGTCTGATTATACTAACCATTGGGCGGCGAGTTCGGGAGGCGCACCTAATGAAACATTACCCGGCTCTGGAGATAATGTAATCTTTGACGCTGCCTCACACTCAACAGATTATACGATGACAGTAAATGTCACAGCCTATTGTGCAAGTATGACTTGGACAAACCCGGCAAGTGGAACACCATCAATGGCTGGCGGCAGCGAGCTTGTGATATCTGGAAATGTAACTTTAGTTTTAGGTATGGGTTTTACATATGATGGATTCCTTAGATTAATAGGTACCTGTACATTTACTACAAATGGAGTAGTAATACCGGCTAGAGTTAGTCCTCAGACGATAACTTTAACCTTGGGGAGTGATTTGACATTATCTTCTTCGGTAAATGCAGTCACACCATCTTTATATTTATATAATAGTGCGCTTAATTGTGGTGGTTTTGGACTAACATTTACAGGTAATTATACATATATAAACAAACACGCAAGTACTATAAGTAATCTATCTAATCTTAGTATTTTAAATGTTGGAACGTTTAAACTACGAAATACAAGTGCCGATGTTATTACTTGTTCTGGTACAATTACTATGACTGGAACATCCGCATCTTCTCCTTTATATATATTGACTGGTACTGCGGGATCAAAAGTAAATTATTCCGCAGCAACCTATGTAATTGATAAATGTGTGTTTGTAGATACTGGATTTACAGGCGCCGGTGCTCCAGCAGTTCCAACAGTAACAGCAAGTGACTTAGGAAATAACACAGGCATAACATTTACCTATGATAGATATTGGGTGGGTGGGACAGGGAATTGGTCAGATGGTGCGAATCATTGGGCTTTAACATCAGGCGGTACTATGGGGCAAATTGCCCCCAATATTTATGATGATGCTACTTTTAATACATCTTCATCCGTGGATAATGCGGCTTATACCGTTACAATAGTTGCTACTGCAAACTGTCTTGACTTTACAATGGATGGGCCTGATCCGGCAGATGCAACAAAGGTTACGTGGGCGGGGTCTTCCGATTTAAATATATATGGAAGTATGAATTTATCGGGTGGAACTGCGGGAATAACTAAAACCTATACTGGAAACATTACATTCCTTAAAACATCTGGAATAGCAACAATTACAACTAATAGTGTTATAATTTTAAGTTCACTTATTTTTAATGATGCCGATACAACCTTTCAATTAATTGATAATTTAACTATTGCTGGAGCAAAAAACTTAACATTAACAGCGGGGACTTTTGATGCAACCACAAATAGTAAAACTGTAACATTATCATCTACCGCACATACAATTACTGGTGCATTTACCTTTTACATTTTAATAAGAACTGGGACTGCGAGCAAAACCGATACCTTAACCATTGCTTCTAATATCACAGTAAGTGGAACACTAACTGTAAATGGTAACTCTGCTATAAATAGACTTTTAGTTAAATCCAATACTCTTGGAACTGTAAGTACGATAACCGCAGCCGCAATATCAGTAACAAATGCTGATTTCCAAGACATCACTGGAGCCGGTGCGGCAACTTGGGATATGTCTGCGGCAACTGGCGGTTCTGGTAATTGTGGTGGAAACACAATGCAAGCTCTTGGCGATGCCGCCTTCACAACAGCAGCAAATCAATATTTCTATAAAGCAAGTGGTAATGATAGTTGGTCAACTTTTGGAAATTGGTTCTTAGGAACGGGCGGTTCTGGTGGAGCTGGAAGAGTTCCTTTACCACAAGATACTGCTATACTTAATGCAGATTCTTTTGGTGCCGCTAGTATGGTATTAACTCAAGATATGCCACGGATTGGAAGTGTTAATTTTACTGGAGCAACTAATACACCAACATGGACAACTTCAACTACATGTTCTGTATATGGTTCTATTACTTTGATTGCGGGAATGGTTTTGACGGCATCAACCCCAAAATACACTTTTATAAATTATAGTGGTATAAAGACAATAAATAGTGCAGGAAAAGTATGGGCAAAGGTATTTGATACTTATGCGTTTAATTCAAGTACAATACAACTTGCAAGTGATTTTGAGAATACTGGTGTTGGAGTAGTACAATGGCAACACTTCGTAGGAACATTTGATGCAAATGATTTCAATGTAACTTTAAATTCTGATTTTGTTTGTAGTTCCACCACAGTTAGAACACTTGATTTAGGGAATGGTATATGGACTTTTAATGGTCATAATAACGGAAGTTCTCTTTGGAACATATATGATGGAACGAACCTTACATTATTATGTGGAACATCTACAATAAAGTTTACAGGAAATTCGACATATGCAAAGGGATTTAGAGGTGGTGGAAAGACATATTATAATTTGTGGATAGCAACCGCTAATACAGGAATCACAACAGTTGAGGGTTCAAATACTTTTAATGATTTTAAAATAGATGCCGGAAGAACAGTTAAATTTACTAATTCTATAACTACTACAGTCAATACATTTACAGCACTTGGTACGGATGTTGCTCATATAATCATCAGTAATACATCTTTGACAACTCACACAATCCTTGCGAAAGCAGGCGGTGGAGCAATCACAGGATGTGATTATATTGACATTCAGGAAATAACGGGTAGTCCAGCTACCACTTGGTATATTGGACCTAATTCAACAGATGTAGGTTCTACATGTCTTTATATTTATTTATCAAATGCGCCTATAACTTATACGAATACTTATAACATCGATACATTATTACAAAAACTTAATATTATTAATAATTATAAGAATGATATAATATTACAAAAATTAAATATCACTAACACCGATAAAATTGATGCATTATTAAAACAATTAAATATCACTAACACCGATAAAATTGATGCATTATTAAAACAATTAAATATTACTAACACTGATAAAATTGATACCATTTTATTAAAATTGGGCATTACATCTGCGGATAAGATCGACACCGTTTTATTAAAATTAGGTATTACTAATGGTTATGAAATTAATACCATCCTATCAAAATTGGGTATCATATCAACGGATAAGATCGACACCGTTTTATTAAAATTAGGTATTACCTCTGCGGATAAGATCGACACCGTTTTATTAAAATTAGGTATTACTAATGGTTATGAAATTAATACCATCCTATCAAAATTGGGTATTACGACCACAAATAAAATTAATATTTTATTACAAAAGTTAAATGTTACATCTACTGATAAGATTGATATTTTATTACAAAAGTTAAATATCATTAATGGTTATGATATTGATGCCATTTTAAAGAAACTAGGTATTAGTACAATTAACAATATTGATATATTATTAAAACAATTAAATATTAATCAAGAATATATTATTAATACTATATTAAAACAATTAGATATAAATCGCGATGATAGCATTGACACCATATTAAAACAATTGAATATAAATGAAAATTGTACTATGGATATATTATTACAAAAGTTAAATAATATTAGTAGTTATGAGATTGATAGTATATTATATAAATCTGATATTATTAATAATTGTTTTGTTGATTGTTGTTTATTAAAGATGGTGACATTTAAACCTTTTGTTGTTACTGGAATGTGTATACCTATAAAAGTTAATAGTTATTGTGATGGTATAAAAGTTATGAGTTATGAAGATTAAATTTATCGTTCCATATAAATGAAATTTATATTTAATAGATATCATGGGAAATTACATAGCATTTCAAATACCAAATACGGAAACGTCGTGGACGTGTGCATTAATCGAAGGTAGTGTAGAACAAAGCACAAATTATTCATTACTAACTTCCCAAAATATTACTAATAATACTTATTTTGATGAAAACGGTACTTCATTTACCTGGTATAGAATACGCTTTTATGATGGTGGTAATTTAGTTTATAGTTCTTATTCAGATCCCTTCCAATCTACAGATGAATTTTATTGTACGCCGCGTGAAGTTGCCTCATTTATGGGTAGACCCGCATTTACTGATACTACTAATCCAACAAGATATGAAGTTGAGCAAATAATTAAAGATGTGTGTGATCAGGTTGATGAAAAAACACATAATACATGGCGTAAAACTCGCGTAACAAATGAAACTCATGATGTCCGCATACAGGACCGATATCAGGGATACGGCGCGTATCCATACGATTATTCAACAAGAATTGCACTTTATTTAAAACATCGAGACATTAGACCTTTTGTTTCCGGAACTAATAAAATTGAAGTATGGGATGGTAGTACATGGGTAGATTTTATCACCACTTATACTGAAGGTCGTGCGCAGGATTATTGGATAAATTATGAGCGCGGTATAATATACTTCGTTAACCACTACCCGTTACGCCAACGTTCAAACGTTCGTGTTACCTATGATTATGGTAAAACTTCCGTTGAAGGCGATATACGAATGGCGACAATCTTATTAACAGCGGCATATATTATTGGTGGAAAAGAAGATTTAAATGTGGTATATCCACAAAATGTTATGGGATCAGTACTAGATACCAAAGATCGATGGGAAAAATGGATAGAACAAGCTGATAAGCGATTGAATAAACACGAACAAATAATATCTCCCAGGTATTTCTAATAAAAAAATGCTTTATAGTAGTAAAACATATAGAGATATAATATGCATGAAACTTACACAAAATGGTTAGAGGATGGTAAACCAAAAATATTTTGCGCTTGTAGTTGTGGTGGTGAAATTATTATAAATGTGTACCATAAATGGCAAGGTATTCCTAAATATATTAATCATCACTATTCAAAAGGAAAACCCCGTTCTGAAAATTCTAAACAAAAAAATCGTGAAAATAATCCGTGGCTTGGAAAAACTGGAAATAATAGTTTTAGATTTGGTAAACAACATACGCAAGAATCTAATCAAAAAAATCGAGAAAAACATTTAGGAAAAGTGTGTTCTGAGGAGACAAGAGAAAAAATCCGTGTGAAAAGAATTGGAACACATCCATCTGAAATAACAAAACAAAAACTTCGCGATAATCAACCTGATCAATCTGGTAAAAAATCTTCAAGATTTGGAATTCCACCATCACATCGAGCGGGTTACGGTAAAGGATGTCATTATAATTCACCATTACAAGGTAAAATTTATTTAAGATCATCTTATGAACTTGCGTATGTTAAATATTTAGATTCTAAAAACATTCTATGGATGTATGAAATGGAAACTTTTGATTTAGGCGATACAACTTATACACCGGATTTCTTTTTACCCGCAACAGAACAATTTATAGAAATAAAAGGATATATGACGGATAAAGCTCAAGATAAAATTAATAAATTTTTAGAACAATATCCATGGGATTTAGAAATATTAAGAAAAAATGATTTAATAAAACTTGGAGTATTAAAATGACCGATGAAGAACTTTTAATATATAATGTACTCAATGATAATTGGAACGAGGCAAATGCCGCACTCCCTAAGTTCTATTATGATGACACCATTAAACTTCATGATTTCGGTCAATATGATGCCATAAAAATCTATACCCTTAATGTGATTGAAACGCCAAAATCACTTGGTTATACTTCATATCAGAATGAAGTCTATGTGACGATAGATATACGTTCGAAATCTCGCGATAGAATGTTAGCCGACAGAGATGAAATTAAACGAATAATCCGGGCAAATAGAAAAACCTTATCCGGCTTTGATATTTTTAAGAAAAGCGGCGAAAGGAAAATTGCATCCTATATAAATTTCCATCAATACATTGTGGAAGTTTCAATGTTAAAATATCGTACTACAATATAACTCTTTTTAATTTATCTTTACTTATAAATGAAATTTATACTTTTAGAAGTAGTGAAATTCACTATTAATAAATAGTAAGTAAGTAAAGGTATAATTATGATAGACAATATAACAGTTGGTGAGCCATCATGGTAGGCGGAGAACACGCATATGTCCATTTTGGATATGAGGATGTCTTTGCAAGCGGCGCGATTACCAATAAAACTTTTGGTGAAAATCTCACGATAAGAAGTGTTGATCTTAAGAACAACATGAAGCGGATTTTTAGATTAGGTAGTCGAAGTGCTGTTGGGTCATTTGCTAATAAATTTGAAGGTGCGTTAAGCTTAGAATTTGACTTAAGTGATCCCTGGTTCATGAGGGGCGTTTTAGGTGCAGTAAGCACTTCGGGAACAAATCCATATTATCATACCTTTACTGAAGCAAATAAACCACCGTCAATAACAATTGAAAATGGTTTTGGAGATGGTAGTTATTCGGGATATGTAAGAAAATATCTTGGTTGTGTAATTGGTGATTGTAAAATTTCAACAGCAGTTGGAGATGAACCCGCAAAAGTATCTTTAACTATGATGTATGCAAATGAATTTTTAACATCAAGTAGTGTATCTCAATATCAATCAAGTGGCGGCGTTTATCCTTTCTCGTATGGATCATTTCAATATCCTACTGGTAGTACAATTGCTGAAACCGAATCAGTTGAATTAACGATTACAAATAATGCAGCTATAAAACATTCATTAGGCAATAGAATTGGTTCACGTTATGATATGCGTCAAAGAACATACGATGTAACAACCACACATGCATTCGATGATCCTGCAACATATCTACAATCAGCATATGGTAAGACAACCGGACCAACTAGTGGACATATTTCTGGCCAAGTCGGAATGACAATTAGTCTTGATAATGGTGAAGTGTCATCAGAGATGCGAAAATATTTATTCCACTTCGGGCATGCAGTTATTGATCGGCATGGGTTTGGAACGCAAGCTGTAGAGCAAGAACAGATGGAAACAATTGATATCATACCTGAAACTTTAATAATTCAGTGTGTTAATGATATATCAGTGGAGCCCTAAAATATGACAAGAATTTTAGATATAAGCGAATTCTGGGATGGCGAAGGAACGCCAGAAATAACAATAAAGCGATTAACGTTTGGACAACAAAATGATATTTTAGATATAGTGGCGAATGTTAATATTAAAGGAAAAAATGTTGAGGTTGCACCAAAATATGGACAACTTAGAAACTTAATGTTGCAAAAATGTGTTGTTGCTGCACCATTTCCAATTACAGCAGAATACATACAAAATGAATTAACAACTGTTTTAGGTGACTATATCTTTGAGCAAATTGATGAATATAATAATTTGAAAAAGGATAAAAAAAAATTATAAGGAGTTGTTGGAAGGGATTAAAAAGTGATAATGAAATTAATCCTTATATTTTAAAATTTTGGTTTATGACAATGGGTATCTCACCACAAATTGTGGATGCCCTTAGTATGTATGAAATTGATATATACTTAAGACTCATACCCTTATACACCGAATATACCAATACTAATATGGAAAACACCATTAAAAAGGCAATATCGGAACTTTTATAATATGGTACATAATTACAATGAATGGTTAAAAAATGTCTGAAGATATCGGTCACTTTAAGGTTGTAATTGAAGCTGAAGTAGATAACAAGATCGAAAAAACTTTACAGAAAGAATTTAAAAAAGGTAGTAAAAAGGTAGGTGATGATTTTGAAAAACATATGGAAGAAGCCATCGAAAAATCACGCGCACTATTTGAAAAACTTTTTAAACCTTTAAGATCATTTTTAGGAATAAAATCAACAAATGTAGCCGCACCATCTATAGATCAAACGATAAGTGGAACCGGAAAACCACCAGCACAATCGCCAGAAGATAAAAAGGAATCAGTATTTAATAAAGATTCTACATTAAAAACCCTTGCGCTATTAACAGGAATATATTATACACTCAGTAACGTTCCGTCAATTCTTAGTGGCGTTTTAAAAATGTTGGGTTTTGGATTTTTACTTATTCTAAAACCTTTAGCGGATTTATTAGCAATGATATTATTACCTATTGCTAGAATGGTGTTAGATTTTGGATTTTTCTTAGGTGAACTTTCAGGTAGTGGTATGGGCGGAATGATAATTGCAGCAATAGTTGGCTTAATATTAGCGTTAGCTGGTGCTATGGGTGGCGCTATGGTGGCGCTCGCTTTGACTAAATGGGCGATAGCCGCAATTTTAGGAACCGCAACATCGGCACTTGGAGGTACTGCAATAGCAACAGCATTAACAACTCTAGCAACTACCGCTATAGGTGCAACAACTTTAGTTGGTTTATTAGGTACGGCGCTTATCGCTGGAGCGTTAACCGCACTCCTTGTAAAAGCTTTAGGTGGTACCGATGAAGATGCTATTGCCGCGGGATTAGTAGCCATTTTTGTTGCTGGAATTGCACTAATATTTGGCGCGCCATTTTGGGCCGCACTTGCTGTCGGTATTCTTGTCGGTGTAGGCGCATTTTTTGGTGGTGAAGCATTAATTAAAGAACTTGAAAAAGCGAGAGAAATATACAATAAAGGTCTCTATGGTCCTACTGGTAAGCCAAAAGATGGCGCAATAAATCCATATAAACCTAATGCGGCTATAGGATATGCTGCTTCGGGCGGACCGGTTAGTGCTGGTAAGCCGTATATTGTTGGTGAATTGGGACCCGAATTATTCATGCCCAACACGGGTGGAACTATTATACCAAATAATAAACTTGGCTTAGGGCAAGCAATAAATAATAAATCAGATAGTAATCAATCAATAAATATATCAGTAAATGGTATAATGGATGAGCAAAAAATTGAATCCATGATACGAACACAAATAGATAAAGCTCTAAAAACTAATAATACAAGGACGTGGTAATATGACAACTAGTAGCGTAATTAGTGGAATGATATATACGTTAAGCGCGACAACACCCGCATGTAATATACCACTACAAGCCTCACAACACTCATCATATGGTAATACTCAAGTTGAAACAATGCGAATGTCAAAAGAAAGTATGTTACAAACTATGCCCTTCCCAAATAGAGATTCTAATTATGCCGTAGCATGGGATATTATGGGGGTAACTCGAAATATAGTTCTTACTGGAAGCGCACAAGGAACGCCAACACAATTAAAAAGGTTTATTCTCGATGTTGAAACTAGGCTAAACGGACAGCAATATTATAACACAACACCAAAAAGAACAACATTATTTACCGCCTCCATGGGAGCCGCATCATCTAATATTGACTTATCGTATAATGTAGTTATGAAAAATTTTACATGGAATTATAATGCCGGCGAACCCTCAGAAGTAAATTATACTCTTGAAATGATAGAAGGATCAACAGCATGAAGGCATATGTTAGGGTTGATGTCGGTCCTGACGGTTTCGCATCATCAACAACTTTAGATGATTCAAGTGCCACACAATCTATTTTGAATATTAAATATCCAAAAAACTTTGGTGAAAGCATAAGTTCTGTAACCATCGAATTTATGAAGGATACTAATACCTCAAATGATGCAGTATTAGGTCCGGGCAAAGAAATACGAATATGGCATAAAGATACCCTACCCGTTGGTAACGCTGATGCAGATAGAATTTTTAGAGGTTATGTAAACACAAAAGAAGTTGATGGTCCTCGGGTACAAATTACCGCAGATGATTTATTCGTTAAAGCGATATGGACAACTGGCACAACAACACAAGATTATGAGTCAACAACCGCCGTTAAAACCGTTCTAACAGCATTATGTACCGCAGCAGGACTTACCGCTTCAAATAATGCCGCAACACCAGCGCCGCTAAATGTGGAGAAATTTTATTCAAATAATCAAAATATTTTTGAGCGCATAAGTTATATTTTAAATTTAATTGGTTGGTATGGTTATTATGATCCTACAACAACTCAGACAATAGTATTCCAACCTAAATCTGCGGGTGCATTACAAACATTCGATAATACAATTAATACCGCTATACTCGGTGGAATGGAATGGAAAAATGATGCAACAAATCTTATCAATGATGTTACATTGATTGGTGGATCAAATCAAATTACTACAACAGAAAATAAAACTCCAACAGGTGGTGTAGCATATACACTTACAGCGGGCAGTGTAAAACCTGAAAATGTCATCGTTACGGGAACAGGCACATATCCACAAACTTCATGGAATAGTAATGAATTTACCGTATTATCAAACGGAATATGGTTTACTAAAGGAACCGAACCTGTTGTGGCTGAGGGAACTTTACATATAACATTCACATATCAAACATCATCAAATTCGAGTACATCAGATAACACAGCATCACAAGCAGCATATGTAAAAAGAAGTAAGGTAATACGTAAAAGCGATACCGTTAACTCTACCGATTTAGGTAATTGGGCATCTAAATTAGTAAATTTTGCTAATACCGTTCCGTTTTGGGAAATACCAATACAAGAAGTATCATTTTCCGTTATGGATTCAATTCTATATCCCATTCTTGGTTCACAAGCAGACGTAACGGATATAATAAGTGGGCGAAGTCTTACTTATGCTGCTAATGGTAGTATTATTTATATGGTTGAAGAACAATGGCCTAGACCGGGAACGCGCATATTAATTTCAACAAAACCATTAAAAAATCCTATGCAGCAAACAACGGTACAAGATTCGATTGAAAAAATTAATATTGAAATGGAAAAAATTGATCCAACTTCTTTATTAAGAAAAGATGCATCAACACCATTGATTGGTTCACAAGATTTTTGTGGATATCAATTACGTAATATTCGTTTTGAAAATTCTGCTGTCGCACCAGATAATTTGGGACTAGGTGGAATATATTATGATACTGATGACAACTTACTTTATTATAATAAAAATTCTGTGTGGACTGAAATTGGTTCGGGTGCGGGAGGTGTGGCACATTCAACATTAACACAACTCGACTACGCTTCAGCAGGACATACTGGATTTGCGGCTAGTGCCGACTTAGCAAGTTATCTTCCTCTCACTGCTGGTTCCGGTAATAGAATTACTGGTGATTTATATTTAAAGCAAACTATACCAATGCTTTATTTTGAAGATGCAACACCCACAACACAATTACAAATCGCGTATGCTGTTGCCACAGGTTCTTACATTAATAGTCCTAATAGTAGTTTAGCATTAGCTATAGGTGGATCGAATAGATTAACAATTGCAAATACTGCAATAACAGCAGCGGTAGCTATTCATTCAGATGTAACCACAGGTACAGCACCCATTACAGTTGATTCCACAACTGTATGTACTAATCTACATGCAGCTAATTCAGACTTATTAGAATCACATAACGCAGCTTACTTTGCTACTGCCGCTTCTTTAGCAAGTTATCTTCCTCTCACTGCTGGTTCCGGTAATAGAATTACTGGTGATTTATATTTAAAGCAAACTATACCAATGCTTTATTTTGAAGATGCAACACCCACAACACAATTACAAATCGCGTATGCTGTTGCCACAGGTTCTTACATTAATAGTCCTAATAGTAGTTTAGCATTAGCTATAGGTGGATCGAATAGATTAACAATTGCAAATACTGCAATAACAGCAGCGGT
>Ga0180732_1000303_pt1 | contig 45069 bp, 44 predicted proteins | sample KR11_01MetaG_FD_148674 | JGI IMG/M metagenome (GOLD analysis project Ga0180732, IMG submission 148674) | Groundwater microbial communities from the Olkiluoto Island deep subsurface site, Finland - KR11_0.1 MetaG | ecosystem: Environmental > Aquatic > Deep subsurface > Groundwater | place...
GGCCGAATATCTGACAGAAAAACTTGATTACTATGTCGTTAATAAAAGGTCACGGCAGACCATGGAGACCGTTCTTTCCGCACTGGGCAAGCTGGAATATGCCATCAATTTCTATGTCGGACGCCATAACCTTAATGTGGCCCCATTGGAAACAGAAAAGTTGCGCATGGGATTTTACACACAAAGCAAGGCCCGACTGGCCAAATCAAGCAAGGTATTTGGCAACAGGGCCTACCCCGATCCTGTGCGGTTGATCGAGAAAATTTCCAACCCGACATTCCAACTGCAAGCTTCACTCCAATACGAAGGCGGCCTGCGAACTGAAGGTGTTGGTGCGCCCAGTAATCAGCGTCTCAAAAATCCTCTCACCATAAAAGGGCTTCGCTGCACTGGAAAGGATCCTGTTACTGGAAAGTTGGTTGGTGTCGTGGCCTCTATAGAAAAAGGCGGGAAAGAAACAGATCATTTCGTTTCTTTGGAAACATATTACCGCCTGAAGAGCTACATCATGGCCCATAGCCAACTGGAAAGCGAATATCATGCCTATGTTGAGGCCATCAATAAAGCCGCTCGGGAAACTGGGCAATATGCTCGTGGTCGTGGCAGTCATGGCCTCAAACATAACTTTGCCCAAGAACGGTATCTTGAGTGTGTCAGTCATGGATTATCCCATGAGCAGGCTTTACAGCAAACATCTCTTGAAACCTCGCATTTTCGGATGCGGGAAACCTTGACCTATACCTGTGGATAAGAAGACAATGGAAGATGTGCTCAATCCAGTCACTGGACTGACTTTAACAGAGAGAAATCGCCTGTTTTCATGGATTGCTTCTCTTCCTGAAGAACAACGAGTATCGATTTTTCAGACTGGGTACAAAAAAACATTCCAGCTCCAGAAAGAACGACCCGACTTACCAGGCCGATTCAGCAGATATTGTGCGTTTGTCTTGGCTGCCCGCCGATCTGGCTGGGACACCATCAAGGGTAAGGGATACCGTGTTGCCCAGAAAGAACAGTATGAAGACTTTACCCACCTGCGTCAAGCTAAGGTAGCGGGACTACTCAAGCGAGGCCGCACTCCCACATTAAAACACAAGGTACTCGCCTATTGGGGAGAGATTAGAGAATTGAAGATAGCAGGGACTGGCTTTCGCCCTATTGCTGAATACTTGCTCAAAGCTCGTAAACTCAAGGTGTCCCCTTCATATTTGATGAAATTATGGCACGAGGTGGAAGAAGAGAATGCTTGATTTTGAATTAGACGGTATCAGGATTAAGATCAGTGGCGAAATGGAATGTTTCGAATACAAAGATGCACGCAATCAAGTGCGGACACGATTTGAGAGGAAGGTAAACATCCATGTTCAATTTTGGGATTGTATCATCTTGGGGAATCTTCAAAACTTTTCTTTGATCAAATCTTCCCTGCTCTATTTTATGCAAGGATACTGGAAACGATCAGGAAAAGAAGCCAGCAAGATTGACCTTGCAACGGAAATAAACCGGCACCATCCCCATGGCGATGTCCAAACCCTTCATTTTGCATCCCGCCAAAAAAACAAGAAGAATTTTCTTCATATCTCTCTGAAGAACAATGATTCGATTGTAAACGAAGTGTACTTCGATGGTCAAAAGGTACTCATGTTTGATATCGCCATCGGCAAGGCCCTATATTTTTTAACGCCGTAGACTACTCGGCAAGGGAGTGACTTTTATGCCTACTGATAGTTTTACGCAGATCGAGGGGTTGAGGTCCGATTTTCATGCAAAAATCTGCGAAGTATTTTCCAATGGAATGAGCGTGATTGAAATATCCAACCTTTTCGGCTACACGAAGATTAATTTTGTCCACGGAGTATTGCGGGACGCCAAGTTGATCCGGCCAATGTCCAAGAAAGGCCCCCAGCGTTCACACGATATCGATGCTCGCCTGCAACAGGGGCTTGATAAAAGGGGATATTCATTTGCTCGTTGGTGTGTGGGGTGGGGATTTGATCCGGTTGAAGTAGCGCTTACGCTCAAAGAGAAGCCTGCGGATGGAGTGAGTTACGCTCTTGATGCCGTGAGGCGTGATCTTCCTGAAATCTACTTTGAAATATTCGAAGGGAGACCCCCGGTCCAAAAAACATGGCAGGAGAAAAAAGTTTATCCCAGGCTCTCTTTGAATATTGCCTGGGATGAAGTTCGCAGAGGCTATGTTGCCAGTGTTCCTGAAACCCCAGGTGTTGAGGCAATAGGATACAATTGGGTTGATGCCCTCGAAAAAATGGAATCAGTACAGCGGTTAATGAGAAACATTAGCCTGTTGGATAGTGTTCTCCAAAACTGTGGGACATCTGAGGATGAAAAGAGTTGAGAAGACCATACTGATTCTCCTCAACATAGCCCACTTCCTGTTGCTGAGTGGTGTGCAAGAAAAATTATTCTGCATTTACCTGAAGCAGTTTAGGCCTGATCTGACAAAAACCTCCTACAATCTGGTAACTGCCAGATCAGGTCTTAACCACTACATGTTATTCAACATCCGATACACAACCAAAAAACCTATTTGCGCAGCCCCAAATGAACGCGGATGGCGTCTTCCACCAAGCGCATATCTGCTTTGGATACAACACCAAGCTGGCTTTTCAGGCGGCTTTTATCGGCAGCCATGATCTGATCCGCCATGGCCTTGGCCTGTTTTCCATCCACGGTCACCAATGCCTCACCGGGATATTGACGGGCCACACTGCTGGTCAGTGGCACGATAACCACCCGGGCAAGATTGCGGTTGGCTGCGTCGTTGCTGATGATAATACCGGGCCTGGTCTTACGGATCTCCGTCCCCACGGCCGGATCAAACTCCACCCACCACACCTCACCGCGTTTCATTAACCATATCCTTTGCCAGAGCGTCACACCATTCTTTTGCCTCGGTCTCCCGCTCCTGGTCGGCAGCCATAGCCTGATAACCAGCATCCAACGAACTGTCCAGGACATGCGGACGAAGCAGATCCTCGATAAACTGGCTCATACGTCGCCGGCCAATGGTCCGATACAACCCCTCATACACCGCTTCATCAAGCGAGATCGTCATTTTCTTATGCATAATAATGCCTCCATTTATTACGTATTACGTATTACTAATATAATAGCGCACAGAGACCAAGAAGACAAGGGATAACACGAACCTTGTTCGTTAGCCGTTATAGTGCAACGGTTTGATAACAAGACCATTTGGGCAAAGTAAGCGAAAATCTTCCTCAACTTCTGCGTCGTTTGTGGCGATAGCTCCAGCCAACGAAGCAGCGAGGATGTAATCAACATCTAGCATAGAGTGCTCTGCATTCCGTAGTACTCGTGGAGTGGGCGCATCTGGAATACGGCATTGATATCTGCCAAAAATGCGAAGAGCAGCAAGCATTTGGCTTTGTACCCAGCGAAACCAAGCCCATTGTGGGCCAAGTAGTTCTGGTTCGAGAGCTTCATGCTCAGGAGCTTCAGCATGAAGCTTTGCATAGATATTGCGAACGCGGGTGAAATCCGTTGCTAACGACAGCCTGGCGTTGGCAACAGCAGCAGGAAAATCTCTGAACTCAATGCCGATAAGTTCCGGGAAGTACAGATGTATCACCTGGCATCTCTCAAGAAATGATTTCGTGTCAGCTTCAACATGTGTTTTCATTTCTTCAAGATCGGCCAAAACTTGACCTTCTGGAACAAACGTTCCGTTACAAAGCTTTGCGTTGAAAATATATGTGCCTTCAATGCGGCGATCATCCAACGGAAGGCATGGTTTACGCGTTTCAAACTCATAGCGTAAAAGTGTGCCAATGTTTGGAATAAGAGAGAAGGAAGCGGGTTGATCAGGCACCTTTGAGAAACAACGAACCTGACTTTTTGCACCTGTGGTCATGAGTTCGAAAAACAAGGACTCAATAATCAACGCCTTGTGGGTTGTGAACACATCGAGAACCTGAGTGCCAGGAGCACCATCGAGAAAACTTTTGTCGACAACAATTTCGCGCATGATAGAAAACGGCTAACACTATGATCACCGGTTTATCCGGTGCATTATTTTGTTGGCAACAGATAAAATTGTGCTCTGTCCCCGATTTACGTTACGGAATTATCTTACGTGGAGATAATATATCTGTCCCCTTTTCTGGTCCTTGGGCGGTCAGTGTCTATTTTTCTTGTTGGGAATTCCCCTATCTTATCAATAATTAGGCATGTCACCCCTCACTACTCCCAGACAGATCAGTCAGAGACAACCAGTAGAAGTTCTCTTGCGAAAGCTGTTAAACCGGATTGTTCCATTCTAAACTCATCCAATAGCTCCAACTTACTGAGGTGCCAAACTGATGTTTCCAATTCATCTTTCGAGAGATTAAGCTCATTAGCATATTCCGTTAGTTGGTTTCCTCCATCGTAGGCTTTATTCCTGATGGTCTTCTTGTTGTTTAAGAATTCCAGCGCTAAAGCGTCAACAGGATCCATCTTTGAGACTACTTCGGCAAACCCTTGGCGAACTTTACCCGACCTTGACGGATCCAGCGCTGCCGCCATAAGGCGGGCCCAAAGGTCTTGAAGTTCCTCCCGGCTTTCATCGGCAGATCCTCTAAGGATTGGAAGAGCAACGGTGAGACTGGCAGGCTCTGTGAATTTCACACCCCTAGTTTCAAGTTTCTCACGTGTAAGATTCATCATCTTTGCTATGTTTTCGGCCCGGCGCATTCTGAGCCAGTCTCCTCCCATGTAGCCGACTAAATCACTCGGGACACTCCCTAATGCATCCTTGAAGAAGGAGCCAAGACTACTAAATGCTTTGATAATTTCCTGCCCAAGTTTTGCTTGCTCATCGCTAATCGGGATTATTGAGCCGTTGTCTGACATCTCTTCCGCCTCCTCTTTTATTAACGTTTGAAGGGTCACGCATGTAAGTTTTACTTTTAGAGTGACTTCCGACTGACTTAGCAAATTTTACAGACCATAATTCGATAGTATGTAGCCAACGGTTCCCATAACCAGCGTGCCACCGACCTAGACCGTCAGACCGAAAATGTCCTTCCCCTCTGCGTTTATGGGCTGGTTAGGGCTCTTTCTTTTGTTTTTCAACTGTAGTCACAGAAATAACTGAAGATGGTTCGATTTTTATACCCTCCCCATCGAAACAGGTAACACAATTGCTCGAAGGAGGATTACCTCGAACCAACTCATACGCATAAAATAAAGCAGCTTCCACACAACCACTATCTAGACGTTGGTGGCTTTGAAATTTAACAATTTTGGGGACCAAGGAAGATTCGTAAATCTCAATAATTGAATCTCCAAATCTTTCTTCGTAACCATTGCATATGTCTTCAATTATTTCTGGCATTCCCAAGTAATCATGCTGTGATAAGTCACTCGCATTAAATGCTGTTTCTTTGACCAACACAGCATAGGGGCCCCAATGAAATTGGTCATTATGCTTTAGCCTGTAATGAAAATCGGGAACGCCATTATTTTTTAGAAAATTCAAATTGTCTTTTATTACTGGCTCGGTGGGTATGCTTATTAATGTTGTCCATATTCGCTCTAGGGTGCCCCCAAGTGGTATTATTCCGTCTTCAAAATCATTTTGCTTTGTTGTGCGAGTTAAATGGAACCAATTTACCTTTTTCAAAGGCTTATGATTCCCTAGAATTTGAATAGTATGCTGATAAAGATATTCATCAGCTGGGATATCAATGCTTTTCCAATTCTCCTCGTAAATCTGCTCAATATCTAACCCCAACAAAATGTTTTCAAGATCGTCGAGCTTACAGGAAAAACCATTACATAAGCTTTCGAAAACATGATCTCTGGACTCGCTGTCTATTTCAAATTCCATCGTAATTTTTGGCCCTAATATGAAAATCACCGGTTTGTCCGATGCATTTTTCTAGTTGGAATTGAGTATCGATGTCCCCGGAATTCCGCGAAGTGATTCCGGGTGTCTTGCCACTCGTGACAAATAGCTCTATTTAGGCTTGGACACATCCAAAACGAACACATCAATTAACCCTGTGATTTCTGGCGGTAGCGTCGCTTCGATGCTGCTTTTTAGTTCCTGAGCACTTCCGATGCCGTGTTTTTTACATCCAGCAACCTTTTCGTCTCCGCCAAACCAGATTGCGAGGAAAATGCCCTGTTGCTCTGCGTCTGGGTGGATGGAGTAGCGTTCATGCAGTTGAGTGGAAGCGGCTGTGTATAGCTCTTTATGCCACTGCCCTTTTACCTCTGTAACAAGCAATCGTCTTTTGCCGCCAATCATTTTGGTCGCCGTAAAATCACTCCGCTTTGCTCCCTTTAGCTGATGTTCCGGCGTCACAGAGATGCCTTGCGGCTCAAGCCTCAAATTGAGGCGCTCAGCAATAATCTCAGTAGACCGTACTTCGCCTAGCCGTTCACCTTTCTCATAAAAACGATCTGCGGAGTTGAACTCTCCACCATCAATAGCTTTCTGGAAGTCATGAAGTTCTTGGATCACGAGTTGACGCAGACCTTCCACGGTAACTACTGTGTCGCGGTCCAGTCGACTTACAATTTCCTGTGGTGTCGGCGGTTCAAAATCTCTCAGTGCTTTCTTTCTCACTTGACCGGCATGTATGCTCTTCAAATTCTTATGCAAGTCAGTGAACCGTGGATCAAAAAGAAGCCGATCAAGGACAGGGATAGCATCATCGGGATCATCTGAATTAATTGACCAAATCACTTCGGTCAAGAAGCGGTATGCGTTCTCTTCTTTTGGGCTTCCCGTCCCCCAGTGGCTCGGCAGGTCTACCTTAGGCCATTTGTCGATGAAGGCATCTAGAATGGCTTCTACTTTGTTTGATGTGAGCTTGGGCCAATAGGGATGATCACCATGGTTCATTCGCCCAGACCGCTCGTAAAGTACAAACAGAGTGTCTTTATCTGCTTTGAGCCAGCTCCAGTATGTTTCAGGCGTATCGTTGAAAAAGTACAACGCACGTACTAACCAGAAAGTGCGCTTTTGCTCGATATCTTCATTCTCAGTCAGGTTGGGCCAGTCGGACATGAACTGTGCGCAACGCTCCGCAATGATTTCTTTCAAATCGTCCCGATTGCCATACTGAGCTGCAATCTCAAACAGTGTACCCAATGGGCTAAAAGCCAATTCGCGAAAACCTCTAAGCCATTCAATTGATAGCATGGGGCGCAAATGGTTGAAGCTCTTATCGCTACGCAATAACCAAACTTCAGGATGAGCGCATTCCGGCTGTACGAGTTGTGGCTCAACGTATTGCCGGAGAAATTTCTCGGCACTATCACTATCAGGGAGAATTAGGCGGTTAACTTCGGTCTTCAGCGCTGCACAGTCCTCTTCGGAAATGGCGCTGTAACCCCGGTCAATTTGAGTACGCAGTGCTCTGATTAGGCGAAGATCAACTTCTTCTAGGTTGCCTTTGCCGCGAATGATCTCCAAGCAAGCCGCATAAAGAATTCTTATCGATTGATGCTGCTTCGAGGCACAGTGTAGTTCAGCGAGTTTGAGAAGATCAGGGACGTGCGGAGCTATAAAATCGAGACAATTTCTGAGCGCATTCCTAATGAGCGCCTCATCGCCAAACTCATGCTCAATTTTGTCCGGGGCCATAAGTACAAGATCTGCGAAGCGAGCCAAGTACCCCCAATGGCGACCACCTTCGACAAGCTCCCGGTTGTCTAAGACATATTTGATATTTGCTGCACGAATTTCATCTTGTTTCCTGCGGCGGCGCCCCATTCTTCGAATATGCCTGACATGAGATTCTTGTTTTTCTCGTTTGAATTGTTGCTCTGTAGCTCTGTTAGTCTGAGCCCACTCTCGCATGAATGAGGGCTTTTCCAGTGCTTGTTCACGCATGTGACGTCGCAAACTGTCTGCACCTCGACCTTCTTTATTTAGATGGTACATATGTCTAGCCATGAAACTCACCCATAAATCCGGGTTGTCAGTCTCAAAGGCCAGATCGATTATATATTTTTGATCATCTGGACGAAAACTAAGGCCGGTGTGGGATTGCCAATTATTGAACTTACCAAGCCGGGTCTCGAAAATCTCGTCACGGTCAGTCAGTTTCCCGAACACATGAGCGATAATCCCCTGGCGCAGGCTGTCGTCCTTTTGAAGCACTTGGACCGCCTTGCTTTGGTCTGCAGCTTTGGCCTCATGGAAATTTAGACTTCCGACCCATTGCCAAACCCGTATTGGATCAAACGGCGGTTTTGCAAGATCAAAGTACCGATCAATCATTGACCCCACAATCTTGCTTATGCCGTTTCGGCAGTCACATTCATACGGCTTCTTTCCGCATATGCATGCTAGGTCCTTGGTCAACTCATCTAAGAGCATCTCAGTAGTCGCAAAGTCTAGCCCGTTGATGAATTTCTTAACGAAGTAGCGCTCGCCTATTGCACGCTCATGTCTATCCTGGTGGTTCGGGTAAAGGTTTACACAAGCCCGAAAGAAATCTACAAGATAAGCTCGCTCAAAAGTCTCCTGGCCTAGAGTTTCGATAGTCTCAGCTGCAATTTTGAGTGAATTATTACTGGCTTCAGAAATAAGAACAACCAAGTCAGAGTGATGGTCATCGTTAGCGATATCTAGTAAACACCTATTCGCTAACAAGCGACTGTTTTTGCTTTCACCCGGTGTTAAAACGAGTTGTCGCAACTCAACTCTTACCTGTTCGATTGCTGGTGACCCTGCCAAAAGTTCAAGGATCAGATCACGCAAGTGCCCGTCACTCCCAGTCACAAGAAGAGGTTTGATCTCTTCCACAACGTCTGGGGTGAAGAAACCAGCAACACTGAACTGGCGCCAGGAATCGCCCCTTCGGAAGTAAGGGTCCTTGACTTCAATATCTTTCAGCCGCTTTACGAGCAGGCGCTTGGACGAATGTTCAAGTTGGGAAGGATCGCCGTTCGCCAGCACTGCATAAGGATCAAGTTCGATTGCGGATTCTTCGATAGGTTTGTTGCCGAGTGCCGCCATCCAGCCTAGCAACCCTCGGAGTTCATCCCGTACTGTAGAGTTTGGTGCGATAATAGGCAGGCACTTGGGTAGGGTTAACGGGTCCGATGGGGCTGCCATCCGCTTGACGAGATAGTTCGCTGCGCAGTATTCAGCGACAATCTTGTGAACCGGGCGATGCTGGTCCGCACTATCTCCCGGCTTGAATAGCCGAGTTGCGAGGATACCGTCAGCTGCAGTGTCGCCGTCAAATAGTGACGCCAGCAATGGATACATCCTATTTTCGGTGGCTTCGCTTGTGCAGACTCCTTCTGCACCGGACAACAAGAGCTTGGTGAAAACTTCTGACGATATGTTGACTTTTTGAGTGGTCGAAAGTGTCGGATTGATTCTCGTTACCTTGGGGTTTGCTTCCTTCGCCAGACGCTCGACCGCTTGTGCGAAGATTGATCGTTTGTCGGTGAAGCGCCTTTCGCTCTCGATATAGGCGTCAGCAAAGAGTTTAAGAAACTGAGGGTTGGGGAGAAGCGTTTCCAAATCAAATCGAGCAACCTCGGCCTGGAACGCTGCGAAGTCCTCTCTTGGCACATGATGATCAAAGATCGCCCGCTGTTCCGTTTCATCAAACTCGGATAGCCTAGCCACCAAAGGTGCGTGCCCCAAAAAGTCTTTGAAAACGTTTGTTGTGGCGTTGTCCCACTCGCTTGATCGGCTCGACAAGTAAACGTGGGTTGGGTTGGCAGCTTCAGCTTGACTAAGAAGTCTATTAATGCCGGAGGCATCTACTTTTGCCAACTCATCAAATGCGTCAATCACCAGCGGAATATTTTTTGCTTTTGCTCCCACGTATCCGAATTTGCTCGCTGTAACAACTGTTGCGCCCAACTGCTGGGCAAGACTCCCCATAAGTTCAGTTTTTCCACCGCCGGGTTCGGCCAATATAACGACGTAATTAGAAGCGGCGAGCAACTCCGTTTCAGTGTATGTCCTGTCATTGTTTGAAAGGCTACGTGGAAGGTAGAAAGTTGAACTCATATGCGCATAATATATAAAAATGGGATGGACTTATTTTATTCTAGCGGCACGAACCAGAACACTTAATCATATAGGTTTGGGTTTCATCGTACGCTTTGGGGCGATTCCGGAAACTCCTAAAACACTGATATGATTTTATCTATCAATTCACCAAGTAATTTTGAGATATAGATGATATTGTCTTCAATGTTTTTATATATTTCTACCCCATCACCTTTGTCGATCTCGTAATCTGTTATGTATTTGTTTCTCTAAGATACGCACCAAATGCTTGCCATCTCGATGTTTTATCTATTGAATTGAGTTTGCTATCGGCATATTTAAAAAAATCCATAACAAAAGGTATTAGCTCAGTTGCAGGAAGCGAAATATTTGATAAACATGAATTTGTTTTTACAATTAGAGGAGTTGCGGCTTTGAGAAATGTCTGATCCAGATACTTGCTTGAATAAAAAGTTTCATCATTCAATTCGATTATCTTGCAGGCTATATAAAGATGAATTTCCGACTCCGCCATATTGCGAGGACGTGCGGCACCACCCAAGCGGGAAAAGTAATCACCGACTTCGCACATTGCACGCCATGTATGATTTTGATTTTCGTTCATTCGACCCTATATTGCGTAACGTTTGATTTCATCCAGCGGCTCGTCAGGGCTGTTGCACCTACAATGAGCTCTTAAGCTCGTTCACTCTTAGGATATACATTCGTAACCGAACCACCCATCTTTGCAATCCCAGATTTTGATTTCGATTGGCTTTCCATTCAAAGACATAGCAAACCCTATACCGACCATTATGACCTGTGACAGCCTTGCAGTTATTGCATTAACGGCGAAAGCAGATCCTGAATACCTTCCCGCCAGGCTGCTCCTGTATATCCCTTCTCTCCTTGGCTAGCCAGGCAAGAGACTGGCTCACATCATAGAGATTTCTACTTTCCGCCGGAGCACCGGGAACTTTTTTTCCCACCAAGCGGACCGGGATCGTGACTGGCGTATTGTCCTTATAAGGACCAACGATTTCCGCATCATGACCAGTACGGGCATAATTAAATAAAATTAAATATTTATTTTATCATTTATATGATTGTGGCAGTTGTAGCATTGCTTACAAGTATGCTCTGTAATTTTTTGACGCAACAAAGATTGATTTGTCTTCTCAGCCACGAGAGGAATTTACGGAGCTTCTATGCTTTTTTGTGGGTGCAAATGGGTATTTTAATGGTTGTTGGGTGTAAACGGGTGCAGTTGGTTACATGATTAAATCAGATACCACCCACATCACTCCAGAGATACTTGGTTTAATAGCCGCCATCGATGAATTCAAAGGCGCGTGGCGCGCATTAAGAGAGGTGGCTCCAATCGTTTGAACAGTATTCTGAGCTTTTTAAGTGGATTCTCTGCAGCTTCTTATGTTTTGCCTCAGTCGGAAATGGACTTTTGGTTAAATTATGCAGAATTACACCCGCTTCTATTCATCATAGGTCATCCCGAAAACCGTGTCCGTCATCCAGTGGCGGAAGGAATCATTGTCTTGAAACTGTTTGAAGAGTTGGGCATCGTCAGTAAAGAGCGCCGTGATAACACGCTTCAGCGCCTTGTCGTGTTCGATGCGAGCGTTCTGACGGTCGGAGTTTTTCTTCGCGTTCTGGTAGGCTTGATCGGCGGAGACTTTCTTCGGGATCTCACCGGTGATACGCTCCTCCATCCGCTTTGCATCAGCAAAGAGTCCGCCGAACTGGTTGTTGAACTCCTTTACGATGTTTGAAAGCCTGTCCATTTCCGGCTCGGGCTTCCGCCCGCCTCCTGAAGTCGGCACCGGCTCGATCTCTGCATCCGCGTCAGGCAGGGCTATCGCCATGGTTGCCTTCTTCTCGGCGCGGTAGCTGTCCATGTCGATGGCTTCGAGGATGCCTTTAGCGAGGTCTTCTTCGATGGGGGCTGGCAGCTTCGAGATTAGGAAGTTCAGGAAGATCGAGAGCTTTTCCCAATCCTGTACGCCGTAAGGCAGGATCGTGGCCAGAAAATCGTAGGTGCGGGTGAACGCCTTGGCCTTGCCTTTGAAATCAACCTGCCCGTCTTCGTCGAGGTCGCTCACATACACGGCTACACAGGCGTCAAGGATGGGATCCAGCTTGTCGCGGTCAGCACCACCCAGATAGAGATCCACCAGGGAGGAAATCTGTTCAGGCGAGTAAACCTGATACTGGTCGAGTTCACCTTTCAGAGTGTGAAGCTTATTGGGATCCGTCTCCTTGCTGAGGATCGTTGTACGGTAATAGTCGGCGAATGACTTCTCAATCATCTCCGTGTCATTTTGGAAATCGAGGACGAAGACGTCGTGCTTCTTCGGGTGGGCCCGGTTCAGGCGGGAGAGCGTCTGCACGGCTTTGATACCAGAAAGCACCTTGTCCACATACATCGTGTGCAGGAGCGGCTCGTCGTAGCCGGTCTGAAACTTGTCCGCGCAGATGAGGAAGCGATACGGGTCTTCCTGAATTTTGTCAGGAATGTCGTTGCTCGGGAAGCCGTTCAGCTTGGATTCGCTGACCTTCTCACCTTTGTATTCAGGTTCGCCGGAGAAGGCAACAATGGGCTGGTAAGGGCTTTTCAATACCGTGAGGTAGTCCCGGAAGGCAACGAAATACTCAATCGCCCGCTGAATACTACCGGTGACGACCATGGCCCGCGCCTGTCCACCAATCTTGTGCTGACCGATCACCTGTTCGAGAAAATGGTCCACCATGATCTCGGCCTTATCACGGATGGCCTTACTATGGCTCTCCACATAGACGCGCAGCTTCTTGCGCGCCCTCTTCACGTCATATTCCGGGTCACCCTCGACGGTCTTGGCGAGCCGGTAGTAGCTCTCCACCGGCGTGTAGTGCTTGAGCACGTCGAGAATGAAGCCCTCCTGGATCGCCTGTTTCATCGTGTAGCCGTGGAATGGGCGGTGCTTCACCTCGTCACCTACGGAATACGGCACGCCGAACATCTCCAGCGTCTTGTTCTTGGGCGTGGCGGTGAAGGCGAAGTAGCTGGCATTCTTGGCAAGCTTGCGGGATTTTATACGCTGTTCCAGAGCGTCGTTGATCTCGTCCTCGCTGTCCGCCAGCGCCTGACTGACGGCGGTGGAAGTCTTGCCGCCCTGACTGGAGTGCGCTTCGTCGATGATGATGGCGAACTTCCCGCCCCGATGCTCCTCGCCAATGCTGTCGAGGACGAATGGAAAGGTCTGCACCGTGGAGATGATGATCTTCTTGCCTTCCTTGAGGAACTTGGCGAGCTGCTCCGCCTTCGAGTGGCCCGCGCCCTCCTTCACTGCGCCGATAATGCTGCCGACCTGGGCAAAGCCCTTGATCGTCTCGCGGATCTGTTTGTCAAGGAGGCGGCGGTCGGTGATGATGATGATCGAGTCAAAGACCTCGGTCCCATCTTTGCGCAGGCTGATCAACTGATGCGCCAGCCAGGCAATGGAGTTCGATTTTCCGCTGCCAGCCGAATGCTGAATAAGGTAGCGGTGGCCCGCACCAACGGCGGCGACATCAGCGAGGATGTTTCGCACCACTTCAAGCTGATGAAAGCGCGGGAAAATCTGCACCTGCTTCTTCTTCCCCGTCTTCTTGTTCACCTCAGTCACTATCTGGGCATAGTTCTCCAGAATCTCGGTGAGACGGGCTGGGGAAAGAATGCTTTTCCACAGGTAGTCGGTTTTGATGCCATTCGGGTTTGGCGGGTTGCCAGCTCCATCGTTCCAGCCCTGGTTGAAAGGCAGAAACCACGATTCCTTTGCCGTGCCCTTCGTGCCCTTGAGGGCCGTGCACATCGCCACCTCATGGTCATCCACCGCGAAATGGACGACGCAGCGGCCAAACTGGAACAAGGTCTCACGGGGATCGCGGTCACGTTTGTATTGCTCAACTGCATCCTCGACCGTTTGCTTGGTCAGGCTGTTCTTCAGTTCAAAGGTCGCCACCGGCAGTCCGTTGATGAAGGCGCACAAGTCCAGCGCCCTCTTTGTTTCCTCCCGACTGTAGTGGAGTTGCCGGGTAATACTGAACCTGTTCGTCGCATGGCGGGCCACAGCCTTCACATTCTCCGGTGAGGGCGTGCCATAGAACAGGTCAAAGCTGAGCGGCCCGTGCTTGATCCCGTGTCGAAACACATCAATCACCCCGCGCCGGGTGATCTCCCCTTGCAGACGGGCGAGAAACTTCTGCCGCGCCATGCCGTGGGTGTTTTTGTAATCGTCAATCCCGAGCTTCGCATACTCCTCCGGCTGGGTGGTCAGGAGGAAGGCAAGCAGGTGCTCGCTATCCACTGCGTACTCGCGATCATAGGCCGCTGAACTGCCTGCAAACCAGCCGCTGCCGCCGTAGGGCACGGGAGGCTCGGCGGCCATAACTCCCGTCACTCCAGATAACAAGCCATCCGTCCCCGTCATGTGTCGCATGATCAGGCTTTCGAGTCCTTTTTCGGTGGTGTCGGTGGTCATGGCGTTGTCCTGGTTGAGTTTCTATTTAAGGTTGTATCGCAGCTCGCGCTTCAAGAAAGCTTCATCGCCACCTTCCAGAATCCGGCGAACCGCCTTATTTGTCACAGGGTCCTCTAGACTCCCAGAAGTGTATTTCAGCACTCCATTGTTATTTTCGGCAACCACCACCTGCTCGGCGTCGGCATTGACAACTAGGTTCGCATTGTGGGTGACAAGGATGACCTGCCGAAACTGTTTAATCCCGCAAAAAATTTCGACCAGTTCTTCAATGATGAACTCGTTGTCGAGATCGTCTTCCGGTTGATCAAAGATCAATGGCTGAGTGAATGCCTGGGTGGCCAGTTTAAGGCACAGGTAAACAGTTCCTTTTTGGCCAACTGACAAACGCTCCAATGGCTGACCACTGTAGGAAATGACTGGTTCGACACGGAGAAACGTCGATCTCTGTGCGACATCATAAAAGAGCCCGACAAGATCCCCTGAAACATAGCCGTCCTCCTCTACCTGATGGAGTTTACTCTGCATGAACTCCAAAAATGACTTCGTATCAGTTATATTGAAATGCTGCTGGATTCGATCCTCGGTGGAAAGTACGTTCGTTGCCTTAAACGATCTCAAACTCAAGACTTCTTTGAGCTTTAAGAGAAATACCGGCAGATCAAAAATGATGCGTCCCTCAAGGGTAATCTGACGATCCGCGAGTATCCTATTCATCAGGTCTTTCTGCTCCGGCGTCCAATCAGGTTGTCCCTGTTGAATAGTTTCCCATCTCTCATTGATGGTTTTCTTATGGCGGATAAGTTCATTTGCAATAAGCTGAGGAATCGTCTTACGCTTTGCTTCTGCGGCGACAAGTTCCTCTTGTTTCGCCACAATCTTGGAGATGCTGATCTTGAGATTCTCAATAGCATTTCTGTATGACTCGGCGTTTTGCAACAATCCGGCGAGATCCCCTGTATAAACTTGGGCAAAATCAGCGTGGATTTGGGTATTGTCTTGTTCACAGGTCGCAACTTCTGCCTCAGCCTGCTCGCCACGTAGACGAATGGCCTCCGCCTGTGCAGTGATGTCAAGTAGTGGAATCGTGGCGTCAATGGCGCTGGATTTTAGGTCAAACTCAGCCTTAAACGTCTCCAGTTCCTCTTTCAGGAAACTAAGACGACTTGCTTTGTCTTTAGCCCCCGCAATCTTTGAAACATTGGAGGTGAAGCGCTCCAGCTTCTCCTTGTTTTGCTCAGTCGTAATCGACTCAAGGAGGCTCTGATTCCGGACGATCTGGGATTCGATGCTCGCTTGGTCATGAATCGCCTCCCCCTTTTCGTTCGTCTGTTTGAACCAAATTTTGTACTTATCTACAGCAGACCGGAAGTCTTGGATCTTGGTGTCCACTTCGCTGTCAAACGACAGGCCCTGCACACCAAGCATCTTTTTGATCTCATCGCCGACGGTTCCTGTCGTGACCTTCGTCTTCACCTCATTTTGCGAGATATAGACGAAGGGGAGTTCTGCTCCCTCCTTCGCGTGATGGGTGGCTGTACTCGCAAGATCCTTATTGAAGACCACGGTGAAGTCTTCGCTCAGAACGTCAGGCATCGTTTTGGAAGCTGGGCCGAATGCCTTTCCGAGATAATCAACCAGACAACTTTTTCCGGTTCCGCGCCCTCCAATCACACAAACAAGGTCACTGTTCAGTAAGAGCCTCGACTGCTCACCGAAACGGGGGTTCTCATAAAGTAAGCTGTCGGGAAAGGGCGACATCTCGTTCGCAATCGAAACCGAACTAAAAAATGGTTTTGTGTAGCTCAGTCCAGGATTTTTCTCCTGAACTCGCACTCGGGCAGTTGGTTCAAAAATGATTTGCCGAAGTCCTTCAAAAGTTGGGTCTGCCTTGATCCACGTTTTCTTGGTATTTGTTTCCGTACGCCATGTCTTAAACGAGGCAATAGAATGGCCATCGCTACCAGAGACGCAAGGCTTTGGGCGGCCTCCAATGGTAGCCTTGAAGTTCTCGATGAAAGCTCTGTTCGCAGGTGTTTCACGACAGGCAAACAAGTCGATGTTCTTCTTATTGCGGTCCTCAACAACATCGACCAGTTGCATGAAATAGAGGTCTTCGGCCGGCTGGACTTCCCAATCGATTTTTTCCATACCGCCATAGCAGTCGTAAGGCACCATGACTAACCGATGGTCGTGGGGGATGGTTTTTAATGCTGTTTCAAATGATGCCTTTGTAATCTCTGCCGTCTCTGCACCAAGCTGGGCAAGTACAACAGGATCATCCAGATAGCCATCCTGTGCGCCATGCTTCTTGGCTTTGGCAGCATCAAGCCTTCGCGCATATTCTATGAGGGCCTCATCCGAGAGAGGACGGTCAATCAGTCTGAGCCTGAGCTGGCCCTTAAAATCACTCAGCTGCTGAACCGTGAGTTTATCCGACAGAATGACGTGGATGTTCAGGCGGTGATTAGATGCTGATTCGATCCGGAGCTCAATCGCCGGGAACACGGCTTTATGAATTGTTTCACCGGCCTCATGTGCCTTGCGCAGTTCAAGATAGCCATCGAAAGTCCAATAGTCATTGATGGCAAAGACGGCCACCTCGCTTTCATTTATATTGGAAATGATCAGGTTTGTCGCAGCAATCTTCTCGGCTGGCGTCATCGTAGCAAAACGCCCTCCTAAGTAGTTGTATGAGGCTGGGGTATGGATGTGGAGATCCCACAGCCGCCACTCTGATCCTTTTGGATAATTGCTCATTCTTGATTTGTTTCCAGTTCAGATTCTTCCAAAAGCTCGTCGACGACTGGTTCTGGGGTATCATCGGATGGCAACTCCGGCAACTTCGCCGCTGCCTCCCGCACGTCCAGCTTGCCCGTCACGATGTCGGTGGTCAGGCGGGTACGGTATTCCTGCATCAGGGCGATTTCACGTTCGGTGCGGGCGATGGCAGTGTTGAGGGGAATTGTTGCGCCATCCAAATACGCAAGGATGGAATCTTGCTCAGCCAATGGCGGCAGCGGCACTCGCAGAGAACGAACAACCTCAGCATTTATGTTCGGTTGTCCACCCCCGTAAGCTTGCTGCATCAAGTGAGGGCGTGCCATGATGACGATGGATTGGATGAACACCGGATTAACTGTCGAGCGTGGGGAGGCTAGTGCGCAGCAAGCCTGATTGGAACATGCCGCCATGTTCAATACGCCCGTCTTGCCAATCGTCGCACCATACATCGCGACGAGTAACGATCCCTTTGGGTGGAGCTTCAATGCGCTGAAGTCTTTCAGAGCCGATTCAGTGACAGTTCGCTTCGTAGTGACAAGAAGGTCATCCTTCAGATCGCCGCTCATCACCCACGGAACACCGCCGCCGTAATAGGCATCACCAGACGGCGTCGTTCCACTTCCGTGTCGCAAAAATAATGAGCCAAGTTTGCGAGCCTCCCAATGCGCCGGAATGTCGCCGATCCATGGGATACCAGAGGGCTTGAGTGGGACGTCGGGGTTGAGGCCGCGAGTGACGGCGCGGTGGATGATGGCCTGCTTCTGCTCGTTCAGCAGCCCAATCAGCTTCCGCTTGGCGCGGATGAAGCTGTCGATCTTCCGATTCGCGTGGTCCAGAAAGCGCACAATGGCGACTTGTTCGTCGGGGAGCGGTAGCGGCATTTCTACCCGACTCAACCTTCTATAATCGATGTTCTGGCCTTCACGAATGCCGGTGACGAAGAGGCTGAGACTGTCGATAAACTGTTTGGACTTGAAGAAGTGAGAGTAGTAGCCGGTCGCCACTGCCTTTCGTGGTTTCAGCACTGTATAGGCAGGACTGATGATGCCTCGGTAGTGTGCCACTTCAATCCCGCCTTGGAAAGACCGGAGACTTATGACGTAGTCGCCAATTTCGACCAACTTCAACAGATGCAGATCCTTCTGCGCCGTTACGGTTCTAGTCTCGTAGTCTTCTTTTCTGACCACACCTTTCGTCTGCGTCGCTGCCAGCAACGGCTCATCCGGAAAGCCTTTTTGGACTCTTTCTTGAAATAGAATCTTGGTGCGCCGAAGGCTCCAGTGCTTGGGGCAACGTCCGAGCCACGGCAACCTAGACTCCTTGTATTCTGCATAAGGCTTGAGCCCCTCGATCATGGCAGGACTCCTTTCAGCAGGTCTTCAGGGTTCCAGATACGCTCAGCTTTTTGGCGATGGAGCTGGCTGCGGGTGGTGCGGCTGTAAATCATCAGAGTGTCTCAAACCAAGTTTTGATTTTCTGTGCCATGAGTTTGCGCCGCTGTTCAAGGAAGTCGTCATAGGCGGGGATTTCGCCGTCGAGCAGCGAGTCAGGCAGGCAGCTCATGCGCAGATTAGAGCATGCTTCCTCCCGTTCCGTAATGCCGCCGTGCTTCTTTGGACCGCCAGCACACTGTTCGGCCAGTTCCTTGAAGTAGGTTTCGGGAGGCTTGTCTCCAATGCCGATATTGATCTCGCTTTGAGCCAGCACGAAGTTGGCGATCTGATTGTAGCGTCCGCGAGCGAGGCCCTGTTTTTTGAGGTAGTTGCGTGGGTAAACGTGGTGCACATCGCTTCGATTCAGCAGCAGGTCTTGCACGGTGATGTCGCGCGAGAGGAAGCCCTTGTCCGCCAGTTTCACCTGCGCTGCCTTATAGGCGAGGAAGTAAGGACTCTGCCCGGACGAGGTATCCATGAGCTGGGGAAGCATTCCAGTCCAAAAACTAGCGGGTAATTCATTCTCAATCACCGAATCGGCATAGGCGACCAAACCGCGCGTCTCGACCTGGCGGATGTCGAAGTCAAATGCCGTCTCTGGGCTGCCGGTGTAGCGCCCACGTAAGATCGACATGGCATACCAACGACGTACGAGCCGTTCAAGGTCGGCGGCAGGAACATTCTCAGCACGTCCTCGCAGGTAAAGGATGTAGGCGAAATTGACGGCGTTCTGCCCACCGATTAGGTTGTTGGTAATAAAGCCTGCCGAGCGCACAATCATCGTAAAGCGCTCGAAATGTGTTTTGTTGATGAATCGCAGGATGCCCTGCTTGAGCCGTCCGAATGATGCCTCGGCGATGGCATCCTCATACTGGCGGGTCTCGAAGTTGCGCCCCGATAGCAGCGCCACAAGATCAGCCAATTTGCCACGCCCGAACTCTGCAGTGAAGGCCACACGCAGCATGTCGGTGTAAGTGGGGTCGTAGATGTCGTCGTTCACATCCTTGAGCCAGCGCATCTGCGGGAAGAACTCTGAGGCTGCAAAGGCTTTGTCGCCCTTCTCGATGCGTCCAAAAAATTCAGGAGCAACTGCGAGGTGACAGAAATAGTCGATCGCCTTGCGTAGCATGTTGCCGCCGTAAGTTTCATTGGCGGCGATCTTCGACATGGCGAAATCGGCCTGAGAAAGCTCAGCACCGGCGGAGTTCACGCGGATGAAAATCTCGGTGACCGTTTCGATGTCGAGGTCTTCGGCCAGTTCGATCAGGCCGACGTGGTTGTTGATGATCTTGCCGAGTCTTTGCAGGACCTTGCCGACTTGCTTGCGGTCAGCGGTGGGGTTCTTGGCGACATAGTCCTCGATCAGCTCGATCAAATCAGCTTCCGGAGCGAAGACCGCAGCCACATCCTCGATCCACCCCACGTTTTTACGGATGGCGGGGTTGGCAACCTCAAACTTCTCGGTCAACGGGTGAAAGGCGATGCGGATGCGAATGGTCTCGTAATCCTTGGTCAGAACCTCGCGCCCGAGCAACCCGGCCATCAATGCGGTGACTCGCTGCTGGCCGTCGATGAGAATGCGTTTGCCGGCGGACGGCGTGCCATCCTTGAGCTTCACGGTGGGATTGCGCCAAGCAATGAGGTAGCCGACAGGGTAGCCCTGATAAAGCGAGTCGAGAAGATTGCGGACCTTGGTGGGCTCCCAAACGAAGGGGCGTTGGATTTCAGGAATGGCGATCTCGCCCGATTTTACCCAGGTGAGCAGGGTTTCAATCGGATGCGGGGTGACGGAATAGCGTTGAGTGGACATTATTAGGCTTTCCCTCCGGTGATTTCGCTGAGTAACCCTTCGGTCTCCTGCTCCAGTGCGAGGATGTCGGCGCTGATCTGGGCAAGGGTGCGGAGTTCCGGAGGCTTGTAGAAGTGACGTGTAAAGCTGACTTCGTAGCCGATCTTGGTGTCGGCTTCGACGATCCAGGCATCGGGCGTGTAGGGCAACACCTCGCGGCGGATGAAGGCTTCGATCCCACCTTCTTCGAGCAGCGGGATTTGCTCGTGGTCGCGGAGCTCGCTGTCGGGTTCATATTCGACAACACAGCTCTTGCCATCGATCTCGGCTGCAAAGAGGCCGCGCAGCAGATCGGGTTGAACCTTCCCGGGCTTGTGCACCTTCTTGATGACGCGGGACGCATCTTCCACACGCCAACTGATGGCGTTAATGATGAGTTTCAGGTCGGCGGCGCTGGGCTTGAGGGCGAGCTTCTTCAGCGTAGCTCCAACGCGTTCCAGGAAAACGTTGTGGTCTTCAAAGAGGCCGCCGCCGAGGGTTTCGCGAAGCCTAGTGGCTATCTCGACTAGCATGGCATCGCGTTTCCAGGTGGCTTCATTAAGAAGCTTCTTCTTCTTGGCTTCGGGCAGGGTTTTCTTGGCCGCGCCGCCGTCGCCTTCACCGTCTTCCTCATCAATGTCACCTTTGCCAAAGTCATTGACCAGTTTCTCCAGTTCCTTGCGGACGGAGGCAGGGTTTTCAAAAAGGGGGTCGCCGAGTTCATCGTAGAGCGCGGCGCGGATATCTTCGTCGCCGGAAGAGAAACGCATGGTCTCGATGCGCTGGCGGGAGAGCTGGCTGTGGAGGCGCAGAGGACGCTCGACCTTCACCTTCCAGTAGCCAAAGGCGGCATTGGGGAATATTTTCGACTGCTCGCTTTCCTTACAGGCAAGAAAGGTGTCGCATATGCGTTGAATGTCCTCGGCGGTGAGTTGGCAGTTTTTTTTGCCCATGTTCTTGCGTAGAGGAACGAACCACTGGGTGGCGTCAATAAGCTGCACCTTACCCTGACGGTGCTCGGGCTTCCGGTTGGTCAGCACCCAAACATAGGTGGCGATACCGGTGTTGTAAAACATGTTCAGCGGTAGGGCGACAATGGCCTCCAGCCAGTCGCTCTCGATGATCCAGCGGCGGATGTTGCTCTCACCCTGCCCGGCGTCACCGGTGAAGAGAGATGAACCGTTGTGTACCTCAGCGATGCGGCTGCCGAGCGGTGTATCGTGCTTCATTTTGCTGAGCATATTGGCAAGAAAGAGCATCTGGCCATCGCTGGAGCGGGTGATGAGGGAGTATTCCGAATCCCCCGCATGCTGAATGACGAAGCGCGGGTCATGCAGCTCCTTCTTGCCACCCATGCGTTCGAGGTCGCTCTTCCAGCTTTTGCCGTAGGGCGGATTGGAGAGCATGAAGTCGAACTCGCGGGAGCGGAAGGCATCATTGGCGAGAGTGGAGTGCTCTGGGCCGCCGATGATGTTATCCGCCGCGTCGCCGTCGCCTTTGAGCAGGAGGTCGGCTTTGCAGATGGCGTAAGTCTCGCCGTTGATCTCCTGACCATAGAGGTGCGTGGCGACCTGCTTGCCGTGGGCTTTGGCGATTTGCTGAAGAGTTTCCTCCGCGACGGTCAACATACCGCCAGTGCCACAGGCGCAGTCGTAAAGGAGGTAGGTGCCGGATTCGATCTTGTCGGCCACCGGCAGAAACATGAGATTTGCCATAAGTCGGACGGCATCGCGGGGCGTCCAGTGTTCGCCAGCCTCTTCGTTGTTATCCTCGTTGAATCGGAGGACGAGTTCCTCGAACACCGTCCCCATTGAGTGATTATCGAGGGCAGGCAGGTCGCCGACCGCATAAGGGCTGAGGTTGACGTCCTTGTCGAGGAACTTTTCGATTAACAGGCCCAGCGCGTCGGCTTTGGAGAGTCGGGGGATTTGATGGCGAAACTCAAAGTTATTCAGGATGTCCTGGACGTTCGGTGAAAAACCATCAAGGTAAGCCTCAAAGTCATCCTTGAGCTTCTGCTGCGTAGCGCGGGATTTGAGATCACGCAACAGGAATGGCGAGGTGTTGTAAAATGCTTGACCGGAAGCAGAACGGAGCGCGTCATCTTGATTGGTGATCTGCTCACGATCGAGCGCGGATTTCATCTCCAATACGGCCTGTTTCGTTGGCTCCAGCACAGCATCGAGACGACGGAGAACGGTCATCGGCAAAATAACGTCGCGGTATTTGCCACGCACAAAGACATCACGGAGAACATCGTCAGCGATGTTCCAGATAAAATTCGTAAGCCAGTTGAGTTGTGCTTGATCCATGCTTCCCCTTGATTATTGATTTGTCTGAAACTTGGCACATCTACAGGTTTATAATGATAAAACTCCCCGGCAGAACAGGTAGCTGACACCGAACTGATAATAGTATCACCTCAAAATAGCCAGAAAAAAAACCACAATGTAAACCTCCTGATAATAGCGGCACCTATAAATATAATTTCCCGTAATATGACACGCAGACGATTCTACAGGAAAAGAGCATTATAGTGACTAAGGAAAGAACAGGAATAAGTGACTACAAAGAAATTGGAGAGGGTAACTACGCAAGAAAAAGAGGACACTGACCGCTCGCCCCGCCCTTTCAGGAGCAACGGCGGCCATTTATGAACACTGGGATAGGCGCTTGCTTAATCTCAAGGTCGAAAGATGGTGTCCGAAGCCAATACCGCGATAACAAACGTGTTAACTGTCAAATAAGACAACATCATTTCCTATATTCACGCGGTTTTCCACGCATAAGATAATTCAACAACAAAAACCTTTTCCTCTCTTATGTCTTCTTGGGTTCTGTCCGCGATTCCACCCGGTTGGCCGCTTCATAGATGGCATACATGCTCACCGTTTGCAGCCCCGCCTCATCAATGAGTTGATTCAAATATTCCTCGGAACGGGTGGTGATACCGTTGCGCTGGCATACCAGCCAGGCCACCGCTTCGGCTTCAAGTTCCATGGCCTCTAAGGAAGGAAACAAACCGCGACGGTCAGGCCATCTGCCTTTAGCATCCTGACCCAGATGGCCGCAATAAATATGGCCCAACTCATGAGCCAAGGTGGCGTACCGGCTTGGCAGGTCGTGCCTGGAGTTGAGCTTGATCCGAAAGGCTCTTGCGCTCTTACTTTGCAATTTTTCTGGACACACACTCAAGCCAGCGGCAGTACCAGCCAGGTTGTTGCCATAATGATCTGTCTCCACCACCTCAACCGAGAAATTATCAGCAGCTTTCTTGGTGCGCTGATACAGTTGTTCTCCGACTTTACCCTCGGCAAATAAAGGATTCTTGTCCTGAGCTGGCATTGGCCTACCTTCCGTATCACCATGTTCAAAAATAAAGCGCACCGGGCCAAAGGGCTGCAATATGACAATGGGAATAGCGTCCGGCAATACATGACGATCAATCTCCCGCCACTGTCGGCGGCTGCCGACAGCTCCGGCCCCCGGTCTCTGGATCCTGACCAGCATGGCATTATACACAGAAAGGTTGTTGAACTGGCGGGCAAAACCGAGAAACTCACCAAAGGCGCTAGGGCCCTGGTTGCCCAGCGCCGAAAGAAAGAGTTGGTCAATAGCGTGAGCACAATCCTCGAAATGCAGGAGCCGGTTCTGGGCATGTTTGTCGTTGTTTTCTTCACTGGACATTGTTGCACTCCTTGGCTTCTTTTTTCTGCATCGAGACATCTTCTTTGAAATTTTTTATTGCTCAATTGGATCTCTTCCAAACTCATTAAGACCGCACAAAAGCCAGCAACGGCCCATAATCGTACCGATCGGCGGCACGCAGGGCATTGATATACTGTTTCCGGCAATCCCCGGTATTGACCAGGTTGCCGCTCCCCCAGGTAAAACGGGGCTGCTTGAGCAGATGCGCCAGAATAATATCAGTCATCAGCCGGGCATGACGGCCATTGCCATTGGCAAAGGGATGGATGGCCGTAAGCCGGTGATGGAAGCGCACGGCGATCTCGTCCGGTGGGTAGGAACCATGCTCAATCCAGGCCGCGCAATCATCGCAGAGGCTGCGCAGCTCCGTGGCAATCTGCCAGGCGGGTAGGCCAATATTCTTGCCGGTCTTGCGGTACGATCCCGCCCAGCGCCAGACATTACCAAACATCCGCTTATGCAACCGCTTGGCAAAACCATCGGTGAGGATGTCAGGATGGGCGCGGCGGAAGGCCCAGGCTTCGGCCTCAGCGATGTTTTCCTGTTCCCACCGATCCAGCTCGGCCCGCGTGGTGATGTGAGAGAGCAGCAAGCCCTCAGCTTCATCAGGATCAAGCGGGGTTGCCCCCTCCGGGGTATCGAATATCATGGCTTCATATCCCATAGATCCTTGGGTGTCTCCCGCGCCAACTCCTCAATGGCGTCATCCAGGGAAGCCTGTTGCTCCTTAGTAGAAAGCCCCTGCGCCTCAAGAAGCATGGTGTGGGATACCCGCTGCAGCCGCTCGGTAGCCACTGCTCTGGCCTGCGCCCTGACGGTTTCCTCAAGCGTTGAGCGGGGGACAAGAGCATACACAAAGACACAATCCAGAGCCTCGGCCACCTGGCGCATGGTTTTGAGTGTCAACGCGCCCGATGGTTCGCTCTGTTCCAGCTTGTGAACGCGGGGCTGAGAGACATTGAGCCGCCCGGCCAGCTGCTTACCGGACATGCCTAGCGCCTCACGCACCGCCCGTATCCATCCCTTTGGTGGAAGCTGTACCTTCCTTACCTCACTGAACTTGGCCAAGGTGGCATCAAGCTGCCGTCTGGCAATCTGCTTGTATTTCGTTTTCATTAAATAACCTTTTTATTATTCGCACAAGACATATAAAGAACATATTCATTATATAATCATGAATAAAAGATAATATCAAAGTTATTTTTAGCACAGAGGACACACACCATGAACTAAGGCCGATCACACACTTACTCTCTGTTTAATTTAGGGAAAGAGGGACCCTGAGAAGTGACGAGGCATTCATCTCACCCCTACTCCTTATTTTCTTGTGCGGCTGTCACCACATGCAAAGCAGTCATCTTCTGAATTTCCGGGATCAAATGGTCAGCGAAGGCAAGCCCCTCATGCCGGAAGATAATTTCATCCTTCCAGAATACGGCCACGGAGGGGAAACCGATAAAACCTGCCTGGTCGAGCTCGTCAGAAGCCAATGTGCGTTGCGTTGTAATCAAAGTGGATCTTATGGATCCGGGAAAAGCAGCCATCACCTTTTCCGATTCCTCCATCATCCTGAGATCGAGCGACATCTCACCATCAAGCAGGAAAATGGAAAAACGTAAGCCAGCATCATAGTCATCGCCCGGACGAATGAATCTTCTGGCCCGCTCATGCACGTCCTCTTTTACTCCAGGATAGATGCCGCTGCGTTTTGCGGAAGCTGGCGAAGGCACGACGGTGATCATAAAAATCTCGATTGCCAAACCGTTAACTCCCGTCTTGATATCCACCCTTACCAACGGTACATCAAGCCAGGTGCGGTCATAGACTCCTTGCGGCTGGTACATGAGAACACAGGGCCTTCCCGTCTCACTTACTCCCAGCTCGCAGCGTGGCCGCCGTGCCGGTTTTGCTCGGAGGGTTCTGATTTTGCCGGAAAGGTAGTCCCACACAGCCTCTTGTCCTTGCAAGGTCTCTAAAACCGACTGTGAGCCATAGGTCACCGTTGAGGCGAATGTGCCTTTTAACCAATCCGCATCCATGGTGTTGAAGGCCAAGGCATAGCGCACGCAGAGCAGTGCCTGAGCAGTATCAGGGAATTCATCACACCATCCATTCAATTGAGCATCATCCACAGGAAATGTTGATTTTTCCATATTTAATTTCCTTCCTTGACAGCAAATACGTGCTCCACAAAAGTCCTAAACACCTCATAGATCTGCGGATCGGTGCTGATGCTTGGCCCGATGACACTGTAACAACTGAGCCAGGTTCCAACATCTTCGATAAACGAATAAATTGTACCACAAATTACATGGACCCTATTCGCCCACATCTCCATCACAAACAACCTCGCCGTCCTGTTTCGAGATGCCAATAATTCGGCCCGACCCGATCCTTGGTGTCCGCGATCCTACATGAAAGAAATAACAATCCGCCAAAGAACGTTTACCCTTCAGGTAACAAGCCAACTGAGCAGTCGGCTCCGTACACTCCACAAGCTCCAAAGATTCCTGGGAGTCACGGTTAATCTCTTCAAACGCTATTTGCCTTGCTCTTACTACTGAGATATCTTTCCCCTCCATTTTGTCTTTCCCACCAGAGCCCTTTTGATCCTTCAAGACCTGCGCAATAACCTCTTTCGCATATGCGTATGCCCCCGGCTCCCTGCTGCCACGTGGACCGGCCACATTCAACACTGCCATATTGTAGGTCTTCGTGAAGGAGTTTACCCGCTGTGCCGCCCTTTCCGGAGAAAGCTCGGTCGCATCGAGCAGGAGATAGGGCTTCTTTGCCTTCATGCAGAAAAGAATTGTTTCCTGGGTACCTCCGACTGGATACTTAAAATAGATAATAACGGTTCCATCGCTGTCCAAGACATTTTTTTTGGTACGTTGTCGAGGGCCAGCTTGTGGCAATTCCTGAACAGGATATTTGGCTGGAATCACGCCATCCTCTGCCTTGCGTCCTTCTGGGCACCAGCCACCAGCCTCAACTCCATACTCCAGGGCAGCATCAAGCGCCGCACGATCCACTCCGGTTTGTCCACCTGAAACGATTTTCATATTACCTCCTCACTGTCGACACCATCGAGCAAACAAGAGTCCAACTTTTGCCGCCGAGCAAGAACAATGCCTCGGCTATTAAAATCCAGCCAATCGAAAATTTTGTTTTCTTGATCCATCTCTCACCTAATGCTATCTTCAGGTACGTTATCAGCATACGCTCCAAAAAAAATGCTACAACAACTTCCCCTATCAAATAATGCCAGTCTTACTTATCTTCTGTAACGTAGACGAGCCAGAACAACCAGTTGAGATACTAATAACTTTACACAGGAAATATTATGCGGTTCTTCTTCAGAAAAAAGGATGATTCCAGGAAGGTAATCCCACGGCAGGAGCATGTGATCACCATGACGAACCGTGATTTCTCGGAGCTTGATGACGATAAGGCCGCTCTTAAATTCTGGATTCCAGAGTCGGTTGAAATAATAATGGACGAGTTGTCGAGTAAATTTGACACGAGCGCATCAGATAGCTATCGCCAGATGTTGTTTGTCCACCTCTATGGGCGTTATGACTTGACGGGGTTACTCGAACGGCAAGATCATCGATTTGCTTTGAAAGAAGAGCCGTTTTATTCGATAGACTTCACAGCATTGGCAAATACTGTACCGACACCTGAGGAAAAAAGCATCGCGGATGTCAAAGTATGGGTTCCCCTGAAAATGAAAGACGATCTACAGTTGCTGGCCAACAGGAAAGGGATGAAATTGTCACAGTATGTGCGCTCCGTAGTAATTGATCAGCTTTTAGGCCATCTTCCTTATAGTGAAGCGCTGGCTGGTTCTTCACCGCCACCAGAATCCGATGACGAGGACAACGAGGAAGAGTTATGATTGAAATTGTTATTGAACATGATCTGCTATGTTTACATTATTAATTATTGGGACTTTTAGCTCAGAGCAGTTCGTACCAGACTCCTCGGCCACTCCCTTGCTGCTTGAGGTGATTTTGTTTAACTAGAGAACGAAAATGTTGTTTGAGGGTATTGCGACTCGCACCCGTCAATCTGATACTATCGCTCATTGTGATCCGGCCGTGTTCACGAGTGAATTCGACAATCTGCAATGACAATTCTGGCAGTGGAGAAAGAATCAGTTTTTCTCGTTCAACCTTTTTGTTCAGATGCCGTGTCTGCTCAAACAGTGAGCGTAAAAAGAAGATCAACCATGGCTGCCAATTTGGTGTTTCGGTGCGGATTGTCCCCTGAGTCTGCCGCAGTGCGAGGTAGTAGGCCTCCTTGCTCTGTTCGATTACACTCTCAAGCGAGCTGTACGGCACATAGGTGTATCCTGCCTGTAAAAGCAGCAATGTGGTCAATACACGGCTCAATCGCCCATTACCGTCCTGAAAGGGATGAATCTCCAAAAAAATAACCACCCACAAGCCAATCAGCAGGAGCGGATGTAAATGTTTGTGTTGGCGTTCCTCTTGCAGCCAAGTTACCAGCTCTGTCATTAAATGAGGCGTATCGAAGGGAGTGGCAGTTTCAAACACAACACCAAGCTGAACTCCATTCTCATTGAAGGCGACGACACTGTTCGATGAGGTTTTGTAGTTGCCGCGATGCCATTCATCTTTTTCGCTGTAGGCCAGCAAGTCACGGTGCAACTGTTTGATGTGATTCTCGGTAAGTGTAATGTCCTGCCAGGAGGAGAATACCAGATCCATAACCTCTGCATAACCAGCCACCTCCTGCTCATCACGGGTGGTGAAAGATTTGATCTGCAGATTGGAAAGCAGCTTCTCGACATCGCGGTCAGAGAGTTTGCTTCCTTCAATTCTGGTTGAGGAGCCAATACTTTCGATGGTCGCAACACGCCTCAGGGCCAATAACCGGTCCGGCGCAAGTGTGCTTAATGCGCGCCATGCACCTTTGAATTCATCAATGGCAGCTATTAGCCCAAGGATCTCTGGAGTGATGTGGATGGTATCTGATTGAATCATGAAACCAATATTACACCCATTTGCATCCGATAACCATTAAAATACCCATTTACGCCCGAAAAAATTACAGAGCATATTTACAGGTAATGCTACAACTGCCACAACCATAGAGATAATTGAATAAATATTTAATTTTATTTAGTTATTCTTGTAGCTGTGGCTGTAGCAGTCTGTAGCTTTCGTAGCTGGTATTTCATTATACTTCTTACCCTTCCATCCGTTTGCAATCAAAAATCATTGCCTTTAATGGCCTGTCCGGTGCGCCTCGGAACCTATGATTGACGCTCGCTTTGATGAATGCGGGATGTGCCTGCAAAGATGCCTGGAGCCGATCAGGGTAGTCTGTAGTAAATCCAGCTTCTTTAATTACCTTGAGTGCACCTGGAATGTTGATGAAAAGCTCTGCTCCCCGCATGTCCATAAATTCGTTTTTATGCATGGTAGTCCCTTCTCGTTCTTTGAGGCATGGGAATGATTCCGGTATGGTGTTGATGGTGTCAAAAAAAATGTCAGCAGAAGTGAGAATCCTCTGCCGCACCGAGTCCATCTTCACCTTGCCTATTTGAGCAATAAAGGGATGCAGGTCATAGTGGATCTCAAAATGGGTATTCAACATCCGGTGGAAGGCGAGGATGAGTGCATAATTCTCATTGATCCGATTGTCTGGGATCTCACCTTTCAGATCTTTTTTTGCCTGCTCAAATTGTTGCACCCATGAAGATTCAATCAAGGGTCGATATTTCATGATTACCGGATAAAATCCCGCCAATACCTGCAAGGGCATGGCAATAATTTCATCAAAGGCCTTTTTGGTGGTATCAGTTATATTCTCCTCCGAGAATCTCAAAGAAATAACCCTCTCTCGTGCCGCCCTGCTTTTGAACGGTTCCACATTCTGGACAAAGGCAAGTGTTCCATAAAAAGGCAGTCCATGGGTGCGACTGTCGTTGGTCGTCAATGCCCTGACCTGCAACGGATTACCAAAGTTATAGAGAGGAAGTATTGATTCAAAATCGAATCGGGATTTGTCGGGGTTATTGCCTTCGATCAGGGCCTTCATACAACCGGATACTTGCGAAAGGGTGCGCAGTTCACCTTTTCTGGTATTCCCTCCGATCATTGGCAGCCCCTCTTCATTCAGGCACTGCAAGGCGTTAAGTGTTGTTACCAGCCTTGACTTTCCAGTTTGCGGATCGCCATACAGTGAGAGAAAGGGGAAAAATTTAGTTATCCTTTTGACCTGATTGACAAACAACGAGGCGACAAGAAAGGCCACTGCCACCGCTGCGTTATCACCCCAGGCCCCAATGAGAAGGTGATACATTTTAACGACATCACAACCTTGGATTGGCTTGATAGTCTCTGTTGACGATGGCTGGACAAACTCGTTGCCATGGCCGATCTTAAAAAAACCATCGTTGTCAGGCAGAAGCATTTTACCCTTTTGGTCTATAGCAAAATCCTTAAGGATATAATGCCCGGTCTTGTGATCATAACCGGTGAACTCTGCCTGCCTGACGATTGGGGCCATACTGTGAAGGATCCTCTCGGCGAGGGCCTTAGTCGCTTCCGGCCCACCTCGCCAATGGGCCTTACCATGCTTTAACAGACTTCCTGTAACGGCATCCGCTGACTTCAGGTTGTCACCTGTTATCGTCATTCGTGTTGACCTGCCGTTTTTGGGCTTGACCTCCAGGCAATAGAGAAAAACAGGCAGCTCTTCATCTTTGTCAGATCGTCGAAAATGCTTTACTGAAATAAGGCAGTCGCTGACCCGATCCGTAAGAACGGTGGGAATATCAATGCCATCAAGTTTTTTTATCTTTTTATAAGACCAAAAAAACTGGCCTTGAAAGGCAAAGAGTCCAGGTGGCCGGCCATCATTGCCAGTCGTATAGATCTCGGCGTATCCTTGCGCTGATTCAGCCAATCCCAGAGTAGCCTGATGTTTGTACCTGTCAAAATTGTCTCTGAAAGTTCTCCCTGCCTCTTCAGCACTGGCAGACAGGCAGAGAAGAGTATTCCAGTCACCATCGATGGGCATGATGGCTGAAATCCGAGGCGGTGATTTTTCTGGTTCTATCCTGGCAAAATGATCCAACCATCTCTTGGTAAAGCCAACCCCGGCCTTGTCGCAATCAAAAGCAATGGTCAAATCATGGAATTCTGACAGGTTAAATTTTGCGGGATCATATCCGGCACCTAAAACTGCAACAGCCTGTTCTCCAATGGCAATAAGAGACAGGGCATCTATGATCCCTTCAGTCATGTATGTTGTCCTATCATGATCATAGTTCATCCCTGGCATTTTCCAATGATGACCTGAGACTGCTCCTATGTTATGGGTTTTCCCTTCCTTGGGCGGCGGATTAAATAATCTCCCATTGTAGATTTTTTTGCCATTGTCATCCTCGCCAATCGGAAACATGACGCCGCCACCACATCCTTTTCTCGTCTGGGGATGATATTCAAATCCAGATTTTGCTATAATTTCAGGTGGAATTCCCCGACTTTCAAGATAGGCTCGTGCAGGCCAGTGCTGATCCGCCTTTGTAGGTGGATATTTTTGCTCAACTTGTGCCGATAGAGCAAAGAGCGGGATCGTCCTGGTTCTTGCCCCGCACTGATTTTTCCGATTGCAGTTGAGGGAAAAAGGTTTTCCTTCATAAGCATACGCTTCATTTCCACCACATTCAGGACATTGAAGGCCATGGATTTTGCCGCCGTTGATTTTGGTCTTCGGGGTAGCAAACTCATCCAAAACCGCTTGTCTTAGGTCATCAAAAAACATGGCATGACCTCCATCGTAGCGGCAATGAAACGGTTTTGTAGCGGCTTGCCGCTACAAAACAAATACCTTAATATCAAACAGTTGTGCGATAAAAAATGCCTCTGTAGCAGATGTAACAGTAAATTGAATATATGATTGGTAGCGGCTATTTTTTCATAACAACCACCTTTGACGATTATGATGATTTTTGATAAACAATGAGTTCTCGCCAGGGTAATGGTCACACCAGAAAGGCAACAGCGGCTTAATGGCCGCCATGCCTTATGCCCTGTGAAAAGGAGTTGAGAAACCAGCAGCAACCTGTTATATTTTTTGTGATTTTTGTTATTTGAAGCCATCTTGCCCAGGTGACCAGCCTTATGGGGCAAGATGGCTTTGTTTTTTGGCGCCATCAACGTGACACCATTTGTTGAGCATGAAAATCCTGCAGATCCTTCAAGGTGTATTGCACTTTGCGACCAATTTTATAAAAAACAGGTCCTTTCCCTTCACTTCTCCATTTTCTAAGCGTGGTAGGCTGTACCCCTAGAAATATCGCTGCAATGACATCATTGATACCCAAAGGTCGGGGTTTTTGCGGATCATCGTTTGTTGGCGTAATGATTTCTGGCTGATTAGTCAATTTGGACATAGCTATTCTCCTTGGATAGTTTCAAGACATGCAAGAAGAAACTATTTCCTCGCAGCAAGTCTTGCTTAATATCCGTGAGGATAAAGCCGTCCAATAAAAATAAAATACCTAAGAAGAAAATCTTACTTCTTAGGTATTTGCATGCTTACTTTGGTATTTTTAAGCCTATTTTGGTATTTCTAAATGCTCATTTTGGTATCTCCGGGGTCTGCCTCCCTCAAAGAGATGCCACCTGTTTTTTTGGGATTGAATTTTTTTGTTACTGCTGCAAATGTATCGGAGAGCTTCGTTTTTCCCAAACCTATTACATCAAGGCGCATATCGAAAATTTTATTCTTAAGATTCTCATTTATTTTTAAATCAGGGTTTTCTGATATGAGTACACATCGTAATGCATGTATAATTGCCAGCAGCGAATCGTCAGGATCATGACCTTTTTTTTTCTTCGGAATAATTACTGGCACACAAAACAGATCAGGATATTCCTGCTTCAAACACTCTACATCTTCTCTCTTAATAAGCAATTTGGCGGATGAAAGAGCTATACAAGGATGCATGACATATTCTTTTTCGTCTATTATAGAGCCACAAGCATAAAATTCCTGCCCACTTATGATGGAATTGAAACCGTTAAAATCCTTTCCGCCCTCGCATAGATTTCTAACGCCAAATTTTTTTATCAATTGTTCACTTGCGGCAGAACATGCGAGTTGTAAGATACCGTTATATTTCCTTTGTGAGTGTAACAAATAACAATTTTTACCTGTAAGCCAATTCTCCTTAAAATATCCGACATTTTCTTCACACCAATAGTACAAAGATAGTGCTTTACCCATGGGCGTATTCAACAATTCATCAATGTTGTTATGACATTCTTGATTCAGTTCATCAAAAGTACAATACGGTATAATCCAATCTCCCAAGTTGATATCCTCCTTGCAATTACATTTTTATGGCTTCGCAAAAAGTCAGAAATCCAAAAAGAAATTCAACTTATGGAATTTACTGTATCTGATTTTGACAAATACTTAGTTTTCTCATCTTTGAACTTTTCGCAAGACTATCAATTTTCAAGCAACCTCTCATTTCACTCCATGCAACAATACAGCCGGATTTCGTGACGCAATCGCCAAAAGTGCCCTGGCCGGACCTTGGGGCTTGCGTCGCCCCTGTTCCCATTCTTGAAGAGTTCGCACACTGACACCCAGGACACCAGCAAATGCCTGTTGGGACAATCCCGTCTTAGCCCTGACTGCTTTTGCATCCTCTGGCAAATCGACGGCATGTCGTACACCACCACCAGTCTTGATCGCCTCAATGCCGTCCAGTAGCTCTTGTCCGATATTCCGTTTCATGAATCCATTGCCTCCTTGATCTTGCACAGTATGTGAGCCGGTATATTTTCTGCTTCATTCTTAGCATAAATGGTCAGCATCCAGATTTCCTCTCTGGCCGTCTGTCGGTAATAAATGATCCGGCTACCACCTCGTTTCCCTCTGCCGCTTCCGCTCCATCGTAATTTTCTGAGACCACCGCTTCCAGGGATTGTATCCCCTGCATCTGGTCGCAATATGAGTGTCCACTGCAAAGCAGCATAATCATCTTCTGACAGATAATCGTAAACCATTCTGGAGAACAATGGGGCTTCCACAAATACTACTGCCTTACTATACGTCATTGACGCACCTTTGTCTATTTTTTGTTAACAGTGATTTTGACGACCTTCTCTTCAGCTGGCATGGACGCTACTTGTATGAGAGCAGAGACTGCCGTCTGCATAGCATTCTGCACAGGCTCTTTACTCAATCTGGCATAAACGGATGTAGCGGCAGTAGATTTATGGCCAAGGCTCCGGCCAATGACATGGAGACTCGCACCGGTGATTGCCTGCCATGATCCAAGCGTCCTCCTCAAATCATGCAAATGAAAGTCGTCGATGCCCGCATGGTTGAGGATACGCCGCCACGATCTTCGCAGGTCAACCAAATGCCCGGTTTTACCCTTTCCTGGAAACACAAAAACAGATGCCGTCGCAGCCTTTCTTCTCTCAAGCACATCCAATGCCTCAACAACCAAAGGGATAAGCATAGCTGACCCGCTCTTGGATTGATCAAAAGGAATGCACCACTGCTGAAGATTAAAGTCGATATCTCCCCAGCGCATTGCCTGTATGTTCGCCCTTCTTGCACCAATAAAGAGCGACAATAGAATATAGTCACGAATATCTTCGTCCTGTTCAGCCTCCAACGATGCAAAAAGCCGCTGCACCTCATCTTGGCTTAAGAAACGATCTCTCTGCACCTCTCGATAATGCTTAATCCCAACGCAGGGGTTCTCCATTTTGGGTAACACTACCGTATAAAGCCCGCTCAACACCTCTAAATATCTATTGGCCGTGGTTCTGGAAAGACCAGAGCTAACAAGTCCGGAATGCCAGCGCCTCACATCTTCGGGACTCAGGTCTGACATTTTTCTGACCCCGAAATCGGGGATGATACGCTTATTCAACCGACATTCATCATCACGCCATGATTTCTTATTGGGTTTAGAATGCTCTTGCATGAATATATCAGCCACTTCAGCAATGGTCATTTCTGCCCGCCTCTGGCGTTTCTGCTGTAATGGGTCTATGCCGTCCCGCACTTCCACCAACAATCGAGCTGCTCGGCTTCTTGCCTCATGTAATGGTACAGATGGCCATTTGCCTATGGTGGAAATCATGGCTTTTTGCTTCACAGGACTCCATGCTTGAACCTGAAAGGACTTCCCCCCCTTATCTGTCACGGTCAAGCGCAGGCCCGCAGTTGATTGATCATAATAATATGCTCGTTTGCCAGTAGCTGCCGGTTCAATTTTGCGTAGTCGTTCCTCGGTGAAATTAAATTTATTATCTTTATTCATAGTTCTTCGCTCATAAATATGTTGTTGTCGGCTTTACAGAAAAAGATAGTTTTGAAAACCCATTCCGATTCTCCGTTACATGCCGGTGACATGTGGAACGGTAATATTGGGGTAATTTCAGGTAAAACCATACAACAAGAATGAAAAAAGTCAACGGATAACTATAAGAATATACAAGAAGAATGCACTTATAAGCAAAACAAAGACACCATAGCTCGTCGGGCTCATAACCCGAAGGTCGTTGGTTCGAATCCAGCCCCCGCTACCATAACAAATTCAAGGGATTCAGATAATATCTGAATCCCTTTTTTTGTGCCTTTTTATTACGCTCCCAACAGTATTCCCAACACCCCACTGGAAATTGATATGTTCCTCTGCGGCCACACTGCGCTCAGCGAAGACGTATACCATCTAAAAAAAACCGCAAAAAAATAAGATAAATTAGATTGGGTTAGCACAACCACACTTTCTGAGAATAATGCAACTACAGATTAAGGGTATGTTCGCAATGATTCAGTTTTTAAGGGGAAGGCCAGCTCCCTTTATTATTTTGTTTTTACCAACTGTATCAAGTATCCTCAAAAAGATATGTGAATAGCTAAACAAATTAGATATGCATACTTTTTAAAGTAAGAAATCAATGGGCTGAATTTGCCTAACACAAATATTTGCGGATTCAGCCTAGTACCATGTAACATTTAAGGTTTCGCATTTAGGCAACATCATGTATACTTATGGCAACCAAAGGAGGTTGCCATGGTACCAAGATATCGAGTTACTCTGACAGAGCAAGAGCGCGAAGGCCTTGAAGCATTAACGCGCAATGGAAAAACCGGGGCAAAAAAGTTCATCCATGCCCGTGCGTTGTTACTCTGCGATGCCGGTCCTGAAGGCCCGGGGTGGACTGTTGCCAATGTTGCGGAAGCGTTGGGGGTAACGTCTCGAACGATTGAGCATCTCAAGCAACGTTTTATCGAGGAGGGCATAGAGGTAGCCTTGGAGCGCAAGTCCAGGGAAATGCCGTCCCGCGATGTCATTTTTGACGGTGCCTTTGAAGCTCGACTGATTGCTCTTGCATGCTCAGAGACCCCGGAAGGATACGAGCGCTGGACAGTCAGATTACTTGCTGACAAGGCGGTGGAACTTAAGTTTGCATCTTCCGTTTCGCATATGACCGTGCAGCGGGTTTTAAAAAAAACGAAATTAAGCCTCACCTCAGCAAATACTGGAAAATCCCCCCGCAAGGCAGCGCCGCATTTGTAGCAGCGATGGAGGATGTTCTGGAGGTCTACCATTTGCCGTATGATCCTGATTATCCAGTGGTATGTATGGACGAGTCCAGCAAGCAACTGATCGGCGAAGTCCATGCGCCAATCCCCTGTGAGCCGGGGAGGCCGAAGCGGATCGATGACGAATATGTCAGGCATGGTGTGGCCGAAATTTTTATGGAAGTAGAGCCCTTGGCTGGCAGGCGTCATGTCGCGCTTACTGAGCGACGCACCCGGAAGGACTGGGCAAAACAGATCAAACAGATGCTTGACAAGCGGTATCCCGAAGCCATTAAGGTGCGGCTGGTTATGGACAATCTGAATACACATAACATTGCCTCACTCTATGAAACCTTTGAGCCTCAGGAGGCCCGGCGCCTGGCGGAACGGTTGGACATTTATCACACACCCAAGCATGGTAGTTGGCTCAACATGGCGGAGATAGAGCTCAGTGTATTGAAGATTGAAGGGTCAGTGTCTCAATCGCAGGATTGCCGAAATGGCATCCATGCAGGCGGAGGTCGCGGCATGGGAAAATCATCGCAACAGCAGCACAAAAAAAATTAATTGGCAGTTCACAACGACGGACGCTAGAACCAAGCTAACGCGACTTTATCAGAAATTGTAACTGTTACAAGGTACTAGTACGCAGTTAGAAACTGAAAGGGGGATTTATCTTGGCGCGAAAAAGAAGGTCTGAACGGGACGGACTCCTCGAGATGCTATTCGAATTTACCGGTAGGTTTTGGCAAGTCGGCCTAGTGGTAACTTGCAGATTTATTTTTCTTGCCGCCCTCGCGTTTCGATTGGTAAGTAACCACACCGCACTTGCCGAGGGCCGAGGCATCCCCGATATTGGCGCCAACGTTGCGGCAGGCGGCTGGTTGTTCTATGGAGTTCCCCTCATATTTCTTGCTTTGGCGTGGGTCTTCGGCGCCAAGACGTTTGAAGCCTATAACCGGCAGGGGCATTTCTAACACAGCGTTCCAGACGTTTTAGCACCACAAAAACACAGCATCAAATTCAGGATTCACAATGCCATTATTCAAGATTGGGAAAAGACTGGAAATAATAAAAGAAAATCCTTTCAGGCTTGAAAAAGAGATCCAGAGCCTAACGGAACAAAATCTCAGTAATATATTTCGTCTCAATTTCATTCGTTCAGAATTTTCAATCAATAATTTCAGAATAGACTCACTTGCATTTGACAAAGAAACAAATTCATTTGTCATAATTGAATACAAGAAGGACAAGAATTTTAGCGTTATAGATCAAGGATATGCTTATTTGTCATTGATGCTGAACAACAAAGCAGACTTCATACTTGAATATAATGAGAACCAAAACGAAACTTTAAAAAAAAATGACGTTGATTGGTCTCAATCAAGGGTTGTTTTTGTCTCGCCATCTTTTACAGCATATCAAAAAGAAGCAATAAATTTTAAAGATCTCCCTATTGAGTTGTGGGAAGTAAAACGATTTGAAAATGACACAGTATCATACGAACAAATACAAAAATTAGAAGCCCAAGAAAGCATTAAAACAATATCTAGAACTGATGTGACAACTCAGAAGGTTGCTAAAGTAATTAAAGTTTATACAGAGCAAGAACACCTTGGAAAAGGCAGTGATGAAATAAAAGAGCTATATGAAAAATTTAAGGCGGCCATTTTTAACCTTGGTGAGATGGAAATTAAGCCTAAAAAACTCTATATCGCTTTTATTTCTGGTACTAATGTTATTGATATTCTTATTCAAAAAAGAGCCTTTAAGATATGGCTTAATTTGCAAAAAGGCGAACTTGATGATCCCAAAAAAATTATGCGAGATGTGTCAGCAACAGGTCATTGGGGAAATGGAGACTATCAATTGCAAATAAATTCAGATGAAAATCTTGAATATATTTTGAGTTTAGTAAAGCAATCGCTAAAGAAGAACAAAAAATAAGTGCGGTGGTAGGGGATTAAATGTCGTCCTCAACGAACAAATCAGGGTATATTCCATACTGGTTGGGAGGGGAAAATGCCTGTTTTTTGTCGGCTGGACCTTTACACTGGAAAGCGAATTTTTATCATCTATCACCTCTGACCCCATAATATTCAGGGATAGAAAGAGGATCCTCCATGAAAAGGAAACTTCCCGTTTTATTGGTCCTGATCGCCTTCCTCACCGGTGGCGCCTATTACTTGAGTATGCAGCAGCGTGAACCCGTAATAAAAGATCTTTTGACCCTCTATGGCAATGTCGATATCCGCAAGGTGGATCTCGGATTCCGGGTCGGGGGAAAAATTTCCACGATTGCCTTTGAAGAAGGAGATCGGGTCCAATCCGGGCAAATAATCGCTCGCCTCGAAAACACCCCTTACCAGGACGAACTCAACCTGGCCCTGGCCCAGCAGGAGCAGGCAGCCGCGAATCTCGCAAAGATGGAAACAGGTAGTCGGCCCCAGGAGATTGCCCAAGCTGAGGCATTAGTGCGGGAAAGACAGGCCACAGCCGGCAATCTGGAGATCGAATACCAGCGTCTGGATGCCCTGCTGAAAATCAACGCCATTGCCCGCCAGTTGTTCGACAATGTCGCTGCCGGCTTGGCCGAGGCCAAGGCCCGACTGGCGACCGCCAATGAAGGACTGAAACTGACCCGCGAAGGATTCCGAACCGAGGACATCGATGCGGCACGGGCCGCCCTGCATGCTGCCAAGGCGCATTCCGCCAGCGCCAGCACCCGGCTGGACGACACCGTGTGCAAGGCTCCGAACACCGGCATTATCCTGACCCGGGTGGAAGAGCCGGGAGCCATTGTCGGCTCCGGTCAGACCGTGCTGACCCTCTCTCTCGACACCCCGGTGTGGATTCGCGCCTATATCGAGGAACCGGATCTGGGGCGCATCTATCCGGGGATGACAGCCCAGATCTTTACCGATTCCCGGCCGCAACAACCCTTTGCAGGGCATGTAGGATATATCTCTCCCGAGGCGGAATTCACCCCGAAAACCGTGCAGACCAAGGAATTACGGACACGGCTGGTCTATCAGGTGCGCATCATTGCCGACAACCCGGACCATGGCTTGCGGCAGGGAATGCCTGTAACCGTGAAACTGCGGGCAGACGAGCAGCAAAACCGTTCTCAATCAAACCATGCCCAATGAATCGCTTGTCATTGAGGGCCTGACCTACTCCTACGGCAAAGATCTGCCACCGGCGCTGTCCGAACTGTCGGCGACGATCCGCCCCGGCATCGTCACCGGCTTGGTTGGCCCGGACGGCGCCGGCAAGACAACCCTGATGCGGCTGATGACCGCGCTGCTCCTGCCGTCATCGGGCCATCTCACCGTCTTTGGCCTCGATACCCGCAGCAACGCCAGCCAGCTGCACGAGATCATCGGCTACATGCCCCAGAAATTTGGCCTGTATGAAGACCTGTCGGTCATTCAGAACCTGCGTCTCTACGCCGATCTGCGCAATGTGACCACGGTAGACCGGAAGCAGGTGTTTGCGCGACTGCTGGACTTTACCGGGCTGGAACCATTTCAGAAACGGCTGGCCGGACGTCTCTCCGGCGGCATGAAACAGAAACTCGGTCTGGCTTGCGCCCTGATCCGCAAGCCCCGCCTGTTGCTGCTTGATGAACCAAGCGTCGGCGTGGACCCGGTCAGCCGCCGGGAACTCTGGCGCATGGTGCAGGAACTGGTGGACGAGGAGACCGCGGTCATCTGGTCCACTGCCTATCTGGACGAGGCTGAACTGTGCCAGGATGTTCTGCTCCTCGATAACGGACAGTTGATGTTTTCCGGGCCACCGAAAGACTTGACGGAACGGGTGGCCGGTCGCTGCTTCCAGATCCAGGGGATTTCCAACAATCGCCGTCAGGTGCTATCCACAGCCCTGCAACAGGATGAGGTGCAGGACGGCATTGTCCAGGGTCAAAACGTGCGCATGGTCCTGCGGGCCGGTCATAACCAGCCAGCCCTTTCGGTGCTGGATGCCGGTGTTGAGGCCCGTTTGACACCAGTTGCTCCCCGCTTTGAAGACGCCTATATCGACGCCCTTGGGGGTGGCCCCGGCGGTATTTCAGCGCTGGCCACAGCCATGACCCCCTTGCCGGATGATCAGGAAGTGACGGTTGAGGCAGACGGGTTGACCAAACGTTTCGGCAACTTTACCGCCGCTGAAAACGTCAGCTTCGCCATCCGCCGTGGAGAGATTTTCGGCCTGCTCGGCCCCAACGGCGCCGGTAAATCCACCACCTTTAAGATGATGTGCGGCCTGCTGCGGCCGTCCAGCGGCACCGGCCGGGTGGTCGGCCTCGATCTGCAGAAGGCGCCGGGCAAGGCCCGCTCCCGCCTGGGGTACATGGCCCAGAAGTTTTCTCTCTACGGCGATCTTTCGGCCCGTCAAAACCTGGTTTTTTTTTCCGGGGTCTATGGCCTGACCGGGATGCAGCAGAAAGAGACAGTGACTCGCATGATCGACATCTTCGGTCTGCAGCCCCACCTGACCGACTCTGCCAAGGATCTGCCCCTCGGCTTCAAACAGCGTCTGGCCCTCGCCTGTTCCGTCATGCACGAACCGGCGGTGTTGTTTCTCGATGAACCGACCTCCGGGGTCGACCCCCTGACCCGCCGGGAATTCTGGACCCACATCAATGGTCTGGTCGAACACGGCGTAACGGTTCTGGTCACCACCCACTTCATGGACGAGGCGGAATATTGCGACCGGATCGGTCTCATCTACCGGGGGCAGATGATTGCCACTGGTCCGCCCGATGAACTGAAGTCCCGGACCAGGAGCCCGCAAATGCCGGATCCGACCCTGGAAGAGGCCTTTATCTCCCTGCTCCAGCAGTGGGACGCAAGCCATGAGGAGAAAGCGTGAACAGCCATTTGCGGCGCACGAGTGCCCTCATCCGCAAGGAGTTCACCCAAATCCGGCGTGACCCAAGCAGCCTGATGATCGCCTTTGTCCTGCCGGTGATCCTGCTGTTTCTTTATGGATTTGGCGTTTCCCTGGACGCCAGGGAAATCAAAATCGGGGTGGCGATCCAGGATCCGGGCAAGGATGCCGACAGTCTGGCCGCAGCCTTTCTCGCCAGCCCCTATTTTCTGACCCACATCAGCCACAATGAACAATTTCTGGAACAGGAGCTGATAGCCGGACGCCTGCGGGGCCTGGTGGTCATTCCTGAGGATTTTTCCCGGCAGGTCGAAAAGGGTGACGGTTCGGCCAGGGTGCAGGTCATCGCCGACGGCAGCGAGGCCAATACCGCCAACTATGTCCAGAACTATGCCCAAGGGGTGGTCAATACCTGGTGGGCCATGCGGCAGCGCAATCATGGGGTCTGGGGTCAACACGGGCCGCAGTTGCTCACCCGCATCTGGTTCAATCCGGAACTTACAAGCCGAAACTCACTGCTGCCGGGGGCTCTGGCTATTATCATGGCCATTATCGGCACCCTGCTCACCGCCCTCGTCGTGGCCAGGGAATGGGAACGGGGCACCATGGAGGCGCTGATGGCCACACCGGTTGCCATCAGCGAACTCATTATCGGCAAACTTCTCCCCTATTTTGTCTTAGGGATGCTGGCCATGCTCGGCAGTGTGGCCATCTCCATAGCCCTGTTTGACTTGCCGTTTCGCGGATCGGTACCGGCCCTGCTCCTCAGTTCCGGGGCCTTTCTTCTGGCCGCCCTCGGGCAGGGACTGCTGATCTCCTCGGCGGCCAAAAATCAGTTCATCGCCGCCATGTTCGCCCTGATCACCGGATTTCTGCCGGCCTTTCTCCTTTCCGGATTCATCTTTGAGATCGCCTCCATGCCGCCCATAGTCCGCGCCCTTACCCACATCATCCCGGCTCGCTATCTGGTCACCAATCTTCAGACCCTGTTCCTGGTGGGAGATGTCTGGTCGCTGCTGCTCCCCAATATCGGAATTTTATTGCTGCTGGCGGCGGTGCTGTTTTTCCTCACCGCCAGAAAAACCGTCAAACGGTTGAGGTAACCCATGTTCAACCGCATCCGCGCCCTGATCATCAAGGAACTGCTGGCCCTTCTGCGGGACAAGAAAAGCCGCATGGTCCTCATCGTTCCGCCCCTGATCCAGCTCTTCATCTTTTCTTTTGCCGCCACCCAGGAGGTCAAGAACCAGACCCTGGCTGTTCTCAACCTTGATCACGGCCAGCCGGCACTGAACCTGGAACAGGATTTCACGGCAGCCAGAACTTTCAGCGGGGTGATTCGCCTGCAACGGCCGGAAGAGATTCCGGCGGTGATCAATGAGCAGCAGGCCATCGCCGTGCTCTGGATCCCGCAGGATTTTTCCCGTAATCTTGAACGCGGGCAAGCGGCCCCGGTCAGCTTCATCCTTGATGGACGCAAGACCAATGCCGCCCAGATCGTCCAAGGATATGCCGTGCGGATCATCAACAACTACCGGGACAAACTGGCCGGCAAGGGTCAGCAATCCGGCATCAATATAGTGGCGCGCAACTGGTTCAACCCCAACCTCGATTTCCGCTGGTACACCTTACCCAGCTTGGTCTGTATCCTGACTACGGTCATCGGCCTGATCGTCACCGGGTTGTCGGTGGCCAGGGAGCGGGAGATGGGCACATTTGAGCAGTTGCTGGTTTCCCCCCTGCACCCCTTGGAGATCCTGGTGGGCAAGGCGCTTCCGGCCCTTCTCGTGGCCATGATCGAAGGGGCCTTGATCGTCCTCATTGGTGTGTCTTTATTGCAGGTACCCTTCAACGGCTCCCTTCCCCTGCTGTTTGCCAGCATGGGTGTCTTCCTGCTGGCCATCATCGGGGTCGGCCTGTTCGTCTCCTCCCTGTCCATGACCCAGCAGCAGGCAGTGCTCGGCGCCTTCATGTTTCTGGTCCCGGCCACCATTCTTTCCGGTTTCGCCAGTCCCATCGAGAACATGCCGCACTGGCTGCAGACCATCTCCTATGCCAACCCCCTGCGCTACTTCATGACCATTGTCCGCGGAATTTTCCTGAAAGACGTGCCGGCAACCGTTGTCTGGGCTCAGACCTGGCCCATGGCCATCATTGCCTGCGTGACCCTTTCCATAGCGACTTGGCTGTTCAAAAAACGGATGGAGTAAAAATGATCCTTTCGTTTGTGTACTTTTTTCATTCATGTTATCCCTCTGATGTAGTCATTTAACCATCCCAATAATTTTCTTGGGATATAAACGACCTCTCCAATTCTTCCACTTTTTGGATTTTGGATAACCAGTTTTCTGTCCTGAATGTCACATCACCTTAATTTGAGGACTTCACCAATTCTCAATCCTCCCCTTGCTTTAGAATTTCCTCTTGGGTAATGCTGTTTAATTCACGACTGGCAAATTAGGCTGTAAAGCGAGAGAGAACAAACTCACAAGTTTTAACAGTATTTTTTTTTTTGGAATTTGCTTGGTGGTACTGCATGTAAAAATCGACTGCTTGTAAAAGTTTCATAACACACCTCCTGTAGTTCTCGAATAGTTCGATTCCCCTCAGAAAGTCTCAATAGCACGAAATGATAGGGAAAGATGACAAAAAAGATGGTAGTATGTGCAAGTAATTTCAAACAAACAACTACTCAGAAGAATATAAGAGAATTTTGAGGATGTTGACTGAATCAAGAATGGCGTCATCCAATAACCAATAATATAAAGGATTACGATATATGTCTATAATCACACCTGATTTATTATCCAAAATACGAGAGCAATATAGTCTGAATTGGCATGGAACTCACGGTATCCCACACTGGCACCGTGTATGGGAAAACGGTATTAAACTGTCAGAGCAACAAGGGATAAACGCTAAGGTTCTCCAATTGTTCGCTGTTTTTCACGACTCCCAACGAATGAATGAAAATACCGACCCGAACCATGGTCCTAGAGGCGCAGAATTGGCTTTGGAATTTCGTGAACATATACCGTTGGATGATGAAGAATTTACTTTATTGACCATTGCTTGCTGTCTCCATACGTCTGAGCACACACATTCTGACATTACTATACAGGCATGTTTTGATGCTGACAGACTGGATTTGGGGAGAGTTGGAATAACACCAGATGCTTATTTTTTAATGTGGGTATGCACTTGACTCAAGTGGCCACTACATATAGTATCTCTAATTATGGAGGATTACCCCGAAAACTTGCTCGAATTTGAGCATCGGTTTGCGACCGAGGAAGACTGCCGCCAATATTTTCT